>Ga0099364_10001131_pt1 | contig 44548 bp, 36 predicted proteins | sample TergutTh196P3_FD_73070 | JGI IMG/M metagenome (GOLD analysis project Ga0099364, IMG submission 73070) | Microcerotermes parvus P3 segment gut microbial communities from Pointe-Noire, Republic of the Congo - Th196 P3 | ecosystem: Host-associated > Arthropoda: Insects > Digestive system > Gut ...
TATTGCAGCTCATTTTCAGTTCGCGCGCGCTGGATTTCACTCACGGTTTGCCAGTTTACGGGCTTGAAATACTTCATCAGGCAGCGCCAAAGCTCCTGGGATGTAAACGGTTTGCCGACGCAGTCATGAATGCCGCTCATCCTGTAAATCTCCCTGTCATTTGACATTATGTTCGCCGTCATGGCTACTATGGGGATCGAGCAAAGCTTAAGGATTTCCGTGGCCGCCTCAATACCGTCCATCACGGGCATATGCATATCCATGAAAATCAAGTCAAATTGCTTTTCGCCTTTTTCCATGCGGCTTTGAACCATATCAACCCCAATTTGGCCGTTCTCGGCAACAACGGTTTTAAGGCCTACTCTCGCGAGATGTTCACAAATAACCTGCTGATTCATGACGTTGTCCTCGCATAGCAGGATTTCACCCTCGAATGTGGGCTTTTCAAGCTCATTGAGTACAATCTTTTCGAACACATCATCATAATCATCGGCGGCGTCTATCGTATCGAACGTCAGAGTAAAGCTGAATTTGCTGCCGATCCCTGGCGTGCTTTCGACATAAAGTTTCCCGCCCATCAATTCAATGATATTTTTGGCTATGGCAAGCCCAAGCCCCGTGCCGCCATATTTGCGAGTCGTGCCCGATTCCCCCTGCATAAACGGATCGAATATTTTATCTATCTGCTCCTGCGTCATGCCGATGCCGCTGTCTTTTATTTGGAAATAGATTGTGACCGTTTTCTCGCTCGTATCTTTTAGTTTCGAGTGAAGTTTGACCATGCCGTTATTCGTAAACTTTACGGCGTTGGAGAGCAGGTTCACAAATACCTGGCGAAGCCTTGTGGGGTCGCCCAGCGGTAGTTTGCCAATGGATGGTTCAGCGTAAAAATGCAGCATAATGCCCTTTTCAAAGGCTTTCGGCATTATTAACGTACGGCAGCTGGTAAACAGTTCATGCATATCAAAGGGAATATTTTCCAACTCCATTTTGCCGGATTCGATTTTCGAAATATCCAATATATCGTTGATGATCTGTAACAACCACTCCGTGTTTGTTTGGATTCTGCTCAGATAATCCCTGGTTTTGGGGGAAACTTCACCGTCTTGAGCCAGCTCCGTGAATCCCATGATGCTGTTCATTGGCGTCCTGATCTCGTGGCTCATGTTGGCAAGGAAAGCGGACTTGGCGTGTGAAGCGGCTTTAGCTTCCTCTTCCATTGCTTTGCGCTCGGTTATATCGCGGGCTATACTGGCAATTCCAACTACGGCGTCATCTTGCATAAGCGGAGCTTTAATTGCTTCAAAGAGCCGTTCTTCTCCTTTCGCGGAAGGCAATCTCATTTCACAGACAATCATCCGGCCTTCGTCAATAACCCTCCTGTCAATATCATTAGTCCATTCGACCACATCGGCGGGAAACGCGCCGCATGGATTATTACCCTTGCCGATGATATCATCCTTGCCGCAGCCCAAATAGCTTGCGAAAAATTCATTGCACAGCGTATAATTTAAATTCAAGTCCTTGCAGAATACAATATCGGGAATTGAATCAATCATCGTTTCAAGCGTCGAGGTTTGAAGCTCCAGCTCGCTTGTTCGCAGCTGCAATTCGTTTGTTCGCAGATTGACAAGTTTTTCCAGCCGCTTCCCGGTCCTGCGGCTTTTTATGAAAAAAACGGATACCAGAGCAAGCATCGCCAAAGACATAACGGACATGCCGATCAGCCACGGACGCCGCGCTTCCGCCATTTTTACCCTGTAATCGAAGGTTCTGTTTTTCCAATACGTTGTGATACGCTTTATATCGACTAATTTTAGCGCCTTATCTACAATGGAACGCAAAATTACTTCGTCTTTATTAAAGCCAAAGCCGGAATAAAAAGGTGGTTCGAATATAATATCAGCTTTAAAGCTCGGGTTTTCATAATAATTCGACATGGCGATAAGCCTGTTCAGCCTGACCATAATCACGTCCACCTCGCCCCGCTCCAAGGCGCTTTGAAGGTGATCGAAGTTATCATACTTAAAGACATTTGTATGGAACGGAAACCATTCTCCGAACAGTTCATCCGTTGCCAAACCCCTGATCAGGCCGACTTTAAGATATATAATATCGTTGATACTGATTGCGCGGGATTCAACTTTGGAAAGAATCGCGTAATTATCCATCAACGCGTTAGTTTCCGTCCATATAAACTGCTGCTCCGTTTCTTTAGTGTGGATCATATCGACAATCATGGATATTTCTCCATCGGAAAGCATTTTTACCAAGTCGTCCCAATTCGCGTGCCGGTCATTGGCAAGCTGAAAATTCAGTCCGGTGAGCTCGGATATTTCGCTTAATAAATTAAATGAAATCCCCTGCCACTCATCTTCATGCGTATTGTAAAATTGGTTCGGGTAGTAGTCGCTTTCGGCGGCGAACAATACAACCGGCGTGTTCTTTATATATGCCAATTCTTCCTCGGTAAATCTCTTTAACAATTTTTGTTTTTTATATTCCAAATATCCGAGGTTATATAACTCCGCCAGGAAGGGATAAGCGCCGTTTTCCAGCGCTTTTTGCACAACCGAAATGATTGGCGTAAGCTCCGGTATTCCCGTTATCATAGAAACGGGACCAAAAATCAGCGGAAGAAAGTCTTCGATAACAATGTCGTCGTATCTATCAAAGGAGGCTTCCCCCGGATTCAACACAATAAACGCGTCAATCTCATCACGCTTCAGCATCTGATAAACGGAATCGTACATGTTTATCAAAATGACTTCATAGGAGCCGGGTTCGGCAACCGCGGCAACGTCATGAATGGTGACGGAGCCTTCTAAAAACGCGTAACGCAAAGGGCGTGACAATGCGATACTGTCTAAAGGCCGGCTGCCTTCAATCCGTACGCTTATGATCGAGCGCAGCGCAATAGGATCGGTCGAGATGAAGGTCTCCCGGTGTTCCTCCGTAGCCCTTAACTCACCCGAAAAATGAACCTCGCCTTCATGTATTTTTAAAATTGTGTCAATTGCGCCGCGAACATCAAGAAAAACGGGCTCAAACCGAATCCCGAATAATGTTGAGAGCCATTCGCAAAACAGGGCGGAAAATCCGCCGATTCTGCCGTCGTCCTTCACGAATGCCTCGGTGCTTTGGATAACTCCATAAGAAAAATACTGATATTGCCGCGCAAGCGCCTCGACGGCTCTGATTTCGTCGTCGGTTACGCCGGGAATGTCCCGAAATGAGGCGTTCCGAAATGTCCCGTCAAATTGTCTGCCCGCGGATTCGCCGCAGTGTAAAAATAAAAATAACACGAGGATGGAGATCAGGCAGATAATTCGATTAATTATTCGCATATAAAACCCTCCCGAACGCGCGGGCTGGGAATAAATTTTACTGCGCCCGCATCACAAGCTCTCTGCCCGAATTATAATCTAATCTTATGTAATTTATGCCATTTCCAATTTTTTCTTCAACTCCGCAAGTGTTACGATAGCCGGCTCGAAATCCAAATCCTCCATCTGCCGTATCAATTCCTCACTTCCGGGTATTCGGCGAATGTTGTCGATAAGTTTCCGAGACTCAGGGTTGCCCATTTCAAGCAATGGCTCCAATTTTAGAATCAATTCCCGCGCGGACTGGGCGTCATAAGGTTCGGCCGGGACCGCCGCCTCGATTCGCAGCGCGTCAAACAGCGGCGCGAATTCCGCAAGAGCCGCGTTCAGTTCCGTTTCGAGCGTTGCCATATGTTGCGGGGTAACAAGGTTCTCCCCGTCTTTCAATTGATGCTCGACGTCAGCGGCGGCTTGCTGCAAAAGAGTTTTGCCAAGAGCGCCCGCGTTGCTCTTCAAGGTATGGGCCAGCCTGTGAGCCAGTTTTATATCGCCTGTGCCGATGGCTTCGGTGATCTCGCTGAACGTGGTTTGATTATCTTTCACGAAATTGGTTATCAACTTTTGCCGCAGCTCATTTTCAGCTTGCGAGCTCTGGATCTCAGTCACGGTTTGCCAGCTTACGGGCTTGAAATACTTCATCAGGCAGCACCACAGCTCCTGGGATGTAAACGGTTTGCCCACGCAGTCATTAATGCCGATTTTCCTGTAAATCTCCCTGGCATTGGACATTATGTTAGCCGTCATGGCCACTATGTGGATATTAGCGTCAAGCTCAAAGATTTTCTCAGCCGCCTCAAGACCATCCATCACGGGCATATGCATATCCATGAAAATCAAGTCGAATTGCTTTGCGCCTTTTTCCATGCGGTTTTGAACCATCTCCACGCCAATAAGCCCATTCTCGGCCACAACGGTTTTAAGGCCTACTCTTGCAAGATGCTCGCAAATAACCTGCTGATTCATGATATTGTCCTCGCACAGCAGGACTTCACCCTCGAATGTGGGTTTTTCGAGTTCATTGAGCACGATTTTTTCGACCTTTTCATCGGCGGCGACGTCTATAGTATTAAACGTGAGAGAAAAACTGAACTTGCTGCCGACTCCGGGGGTGCTTTCAACAAAAAGCCTGCCGCCCATCAATTCAATGATATTTTTGGTTATGGGAAGCCCAAGCCCCGTGCCGCCGTATTTGCGAGTCGTACCCGATTCCCCCTGAATAAACGGATCGAATATCTTCTCAATCTGCTCGGGCGTCATGCCGATGCCGCTGTCTCTTATTTCAAAATACATTGTTACGGTTTTCTCGCTCGTATCTTTTATTTTCGAGACGACCTTAACCATGCCGGCGTTCGTAAATTTTACGGCGTTGGAGAGGAGGTTCAAAAGCACCTGACGAAGTCTTGTAGGATCGCCCAGTGGTATTTTGCCCATGGATGGTTCAGCGTAAAAATGCAGCATAATACCTCTTTCAACAGCTTTTGGCATGATCATCGTCCGGCAGCCGGCAAACAATTCATGCATATCAAAGGGGATGTGTTCCAGCTCCATTTTGCCGGATTCGATTTTTGAAATATCCAGTATATCGTTGATAATCTGTAACAACCAGCTCGCGTTTGTTTGGATTTTGCCGAGATAATCCCTGGTCTTAGGGGATACTTCGCTGTCCTGCGCCAACTCGGAAAAACCCATGATGCTGTTCATCGGCGTCCTGATCTCGTGGCTCATATTGGCAAGGAAAACGGATTTGGCAAGACTGGCGGCCTCAGCGGCGTCGCGTGCCAGACGCAAATCACTCTCGGCCTTTTGCATTTCAGCGAGCATTGCATTATGCTCCCTTAAATCTCTGACGTATGCCGCCACGATATACTCCCCTCTGTGCTCTACTCGCACCAAAGTCACTTCAGTCGGGAAGAGTTCGCCGTCAAGTGTCCGTTGCATCCGCTCCACGCGGAGATAGCCCTCTTTAAGAGTTTTTTTGATATCTTCGCGCGACATTTCCTTCGACGGCGTCCCGCAGGGCTGATATTCCGGCAAAAGCTCGTCGTGAAACTTGTCGATATAGTCCTGCTTGCTTGTCAGCTTATACAGATTTACCGTTGCCTGGTTACATGTCAATATATTATGGTCATGATCCAATAAAGCGCAGCTGATAGGCATGGCGTCGAGCATAAGCTGGGTGAGCTTGTCGGCTTCGCTGATTTTGGCGGCCTGTGTATGCCGGTTTACGGCGCTGCCCATCATCAGGCTCACGGAGCGGAATATATCAATTTCTTCCTCCGTAAAGGTACGCTCTCGGCGGCAATCGTCAATGCTGAAAAGGCCCCAAAAATGATCGTGTAAAGGCAGTGGGATGATTACAATGGATTTGACATCAAAACGACGTAAAAATTCCTGCTCGTCCGGCGGAAGCTCACATACCGGACTATTGATATATTCGCCGCGCATGAACTTTTCTTTCCATGCGGATATAACGTCATATGGAAATTTCAGGCCAATGGAGACAGGCGCCATTTGCCGCCCTGTGTCACTGAGCCGCACATATTTGAGGACAATGTGAAGTTCGCCTTCTATCATCTCATTTTGCCATATTTGGACGCGGTCGGCATCCATACATCGGCGTATGAGTTCCATGCCGGACATGAGCGATTCTTCAAACCCTTCCTCGTCCACTGTCGAAAGCATCGTTGTCGCCGCAAGGTTTACCGTTTGGAGCAGCGCGCGCTGTCCTTCAAGTTCGACGGTTCGTTTTTGCACCAGTTTTTCAAGCCGCCTGCTCTCATGACGTTTTCTCAGAAACAAAACGAACAGGAAAAAGAGCCCCGACACAAGCACGGTTGCGCCGATCAGTACCGGTATCCGCGCCTCCATCAGTTTTACCCTGTAATCAAAGGTTCTGTTATTCCATTGTTCCGAAATCCCTTTTGTGTCGATCATGGCAAGCGCCTTGTCAACGATAGAGCACAGAACGACCGCGTCTTTATTAAACCCAAAAGTGGATGCAAAGTCGTAGTCGAACACAACATTAGCTTTATAACCCGAAATCTCCTGATAATGAGTCAGTTGTAAAAGCATATTATTAGTGTTCATTATCATGTCCACCTCGTCGCGCGTCAACGCTTCAAAAGCGGCGGTCATACTGTCGTATTCCACAGCGTTTCTGTGATCCGGAAACCATCTGTGAAATAATTCGGTATACGCGTTGCCTCTGCCTAATCCAACTTTCACAGAATAAATTTCATTAACATTTATATTAGGGTAATCCGTTTTGGATATAAGCACGGCCTTATCTGTTATTAAGTTGGTCTCCGGCCATATAAAGCGGCCCTCGCGGTCTTGTGTGCGGACCAAATCGGAGACAATAAGCGCGTCTCCGCCTTCAAGCAATCCAAGCAGTTCAGACCATCGCGCGCCTTGCTCATTGATAACCACAAATTCAAGCCCTGTGAGAATCTCCACTTCGCGGAGCACATCATGACATATCCCCTGCCATTTTTTTTCATGAATGTTAAAAAAACTTACCGGATAACTATTATATTCAGCCGCAAATGGTATAACGGAATTGGTATTTATATACTCAAGCTCTACCTCGCTCAGACGCGTAAAAAACTTGTGCCTCATATATTCCCGATAGCCCTGATTGCGAAGAGAGTTCAGATAGCGAAATCCGCCGTTATGCAGCGCCTTTTGCACGACTGAGATAATGGGTTCAAGCGCCGGGTTTTGCGTTGCCATGGAAACCGGGCTGAAAATCAGCGGAAAAAAATCCTCAGTGGTTACATCGCCGTAAATATCAAACGCAGCTTCCGCGGAACCTTCCTCAATATAAGCATCGACTTTCCCGCTTTTGAGCAAATCATATATCGATTCACTGTCACTCTCAAAGAAAGCTTCAAATGTATCGTACGCCTCTGAGGAAACTACATGATTATATGTGGTGGAACCGTTAAGAAAGACAAACCGCAGCGGACGCGCCGCCGCAATTCCCGACAGGGACGGACTGCTTTCGACGCGGAAGTATTTCAACGTACGCGTGGTTATGGCGTCGGTCATAAAATATATCTTCCGGCGTTCATCGTTTGGCGTCAGCTCGCCGGTAAAGTCAATCGTACCGGCTTCGAGTCCCGCAATCAAATCGCCCCACTCATAAACAGCGGGCTTAAACGGAATTCCGAACAAACCGGTAAGCCATTCGCAAAAAAGGGCGGAAAATCCTCCTATTGCGCCGTTTTTACTAAATGCCTCGGTGCTTGAGCTCATTCCATACACAAAAAAGTCGGTCTGTTCCCCAAGCGCCTCGACAGCTCTGATTTCGTCGTCCGTTACGCCGGGAATATCCCGAAATGAAGTGTACTGAAATGTCTCGCCAGGCTGTTTGCCGGCCGATTCACCATAGGAAAAAAACGAAAAAAACAACAAGAGGATGGAGATAAGGCAGATAATTCGATTTACTATACGCATTACATCATCTCCAATTTTTTCTTCAACTCCGTAAGCGTTACAATAGCCGGCTCGAAATCCAAATCCTCCATCTGCCGTATCAATTCCTCGCTTTCAGGTATCCGGCGTAGGTCGTCGATAAATTCCCGGCACTCTGGGTTGCCCATTTCAAGCATCGGCTTCAATTCTTCAATTAATTTCAGCGCGGATTGGGCGTCAAAGGGCTCAGCCCGGACCGCCGCCTCGGGCGGAAATTCGTTGAGCAGCGGCGTAAATTCCGCAAGCGCCGCGTTCAGTTCCGTTTCGAGCATAACCATCTGTTGCGGGGTAACAAGGTTCTCTCCGTCTTTCAGCCGGCGCTCGACATTCGCGGCGGCTTGCAGCAGAAGGGTCTTGCCAAGTTGCCCCGCGTTGCTCTTCAAAGTATGCGCCAGCCTATGCGCAAGCGTTATGTCCCCTGAGCCGATGGCTTCGGTTATTTCGCCGAATTTGGTTCGATTATCCTTCACAAAATTTGTTATCAGCTTTTGCCGCAGTTCATTTTCGACCCGCACGCGCTGAGTTTCACCAACGGTTTGCCAGCCTAGCGGTTTGAAATACTTCATCAGGCAGCGCCACAGCTCCTGGGATGTAAACGGTTTGCCAACGCAGTCGTTAATGCCGCTCTTTCTGTAAATCTCCCTGTCGTTGGACATTATGTTCGCCGTCATGGCTACTATGGGAATCCCAGTGTCAAGCTCGAGGATTCTCGCGGCAGCTTCAAGACCATCCATCACGGGCATATGCATATCCATGAAAATCAAGTCGAATTGCTTTTCGCCTTCTTTCATACGGTTTTGAACCGTTTCCAGGCCAACAAGCCCGTTCTCCGCCACAACGGTTTTAAGACCTACTCTTGCCAGATGCTCGCAAATAACCTGCTGGTTCATTACGTTGTCCTCGCATAGCAGGACTTCGCCCTCGAAAGTGGGTTTTTCGAGTTCATTGATTGCGATTTTTTCGAACATATCATCGTCGCGGGTGTCTATCGTATCAAACGTCAGAGTAAAGCTGAACTTACTTCCAACCTTGGGAGTGCTTTCAACGAAAAGCTTCCCGCCCATTAATTCAACGATATTTTTCGTTATGGCAAGTCCAAGCCCGGTGCCGCCGTATTTGCGCGTCGTGTCGGATTCCCCCTGCATAAACGGGTCGAATATTTTCTCTATCTGCTCGGGCGTCATGCCGATGCCGCTGTCTTTTATTTCAAAATACACCGTGACGGTTTTCTCGCTCGTATCTTTTATTTTTGAGACAACCTTAATCATGCCGATGTTCGTAAATTTTACGGCGTTGGAAAGGAGGTTCAAAAGCACCTGACGCAGCCTTGTAGGGTCGCCCAATGGTATTTTGCCTATGGACGGTTCAGCGTAAAAATGCAGTATAATGCCCTTTTCAACGGCTTTCGGCATGATTGCCGTCCGGCAGTCGGCAAACAAGTCATGCATGTTAAAAGGAATGTGTTCCAATTCCATTTTGCCGGATTCGATTTTCGAAATGTCCAGTATATCGTTGATTATATGTAACAGCCACTCCGCGTTTGTTTGGATTTTGCCGAGATAATCCCTGGTTTTAGGGGAAATTTCGCCGTCCAGGGCTAATTCCGAAAATCCCATGATACTGTTCATCGGCGTTCTTATCTCGTGGCTCATATTGGCCAAAAATACGGATTTGGCGTGGTTGGCCTGCTCGGTCGCCATGATTTGACGCTTATGTTCCTCCGCTTCTTTTAAGTGAGTTATGTCGGTAAAAGTCTCCAATAATACCAAACGTCCGTTATAATGAATTTTAGACACGGATTTTATTATCGGGATAAGTTCACCGTCTGATCTTTTAAATTGGCTCTCAACCCGGATTATAGGTTTGTTTTCTTCCACTATTTGACACGTTTCTTTCACGTTAAAAATCCTATTGCACAGACTCCCGATCATTTTTTCCTTAGGTTCGCCAAACATACTTACGGCGACCGGATTTGCGTCTAATACCACACGGGTTTCGAGGTCTATTATGACAATGCCGCCTTCAACGTTTTCCCAAATCGTTTCAAAGTATTCCAGCGTGTTTTTGATCCGTTTTCCCGCATGGCGGTTATATTGAAATAAGATGAACAACAGAGCAAATATTAACAAAAGAAGGATAATAGCGCCGATGAGCCACGGGCGTTGAGCTTCTACCAATTTATAGCGATAATCAAACGTTCTGCTTCTCCAATCGTTTGAGATTTTTTCCGCATCTATAAATTTAAGCGCTTTATCAATAATTGAGCATAGGATAACTTCATTTATATTAAATCCAAAAGTAGATTCCTGAATGTCTTTATCGAATATCATATTGGCTTTATATCCCGTAAGTTCCTGATAATTAGTGAGGACGAGGAGATTGCTTGTACTTGACATAACCAGATCCAGTTCTCCCGTGCCTAAAGCGTCGACGGCATCTCTCGTGTCGTCAAATTCGACCGTTCTGTTATGGTTTGGGAACCATCGCAAAAAAGCTTCTGTTTGGGCAGTATTCCTGACTACCCCAACTGTTAAATTTTTAATCTCGTTGAGCCTGAAGTTTCGCTGGTCGGTTCTGGAAACAAGCGTTAAATATTCCGTGGCAAGCGTTGTGTCAAGCCAAATAAACCGACCCCTCCGCGCCTCGGTGCGGATCAGCTCCGTGACAAACGCCGCCTGCCCGCTTTCCACCATTTCCAATAAATAAGGCCATCTTATGAGTTCATCGCCGTGAGCGCGCTCAAAGGAAATCCCCGTCAACACCTCTATTTCATCCAACAGTTGAAAAGCGATTCCCTGCCACTTTTTTTCATGTACGTCATAGAAGCTCATAGGATAGTTTCGATATTGAGTTACATACGGCACTATCGGGTCGCCGCGTATATACGCCCGCTCGTCAGCGGTTAACCGCGAAAATAACGTATGCCGCAAATATTCTGTTTGTCCTTGGTTGTACAATTCGGTCAGATAAGTAAACGCGCCATTTTGAAGCGCTTTTTGCACCACCGTTATAATTGGTTCAAACGCGGAGTTTTGCGTCGATAAGGAAACCGGTTCATAAACCAACGGAAAATAATCCGATATGACCACATCATCATATGCTATAAAAGATATCTCCATCCCGCCAACACAAAAAAATGCGTCGGCATTTCCGTTTTTGAGCTCATGATACGCATGCTCGCTGTCATTAACAAAAATAACTTCAAATGAGCCATATTCAAATGTTGATGCGACAGTGTCCGCTGCGAAAGTACCGCTGGCGAGCGCAAGCCGAAATGAGCGCGTCGCCGCGATTTCCGAAAATGATTTGCTGTCTTCGATTCTTATCATTTTAACGTTACGTTCGGCTATGGCGTCGGTCAGGTAATATGTTCCGCTGTGTTCCGGAGCAGGCGTTATCTCACCTGTAAAATCGACCACGCCGGTTTTCAGGTATTCAACTAATTCGAACAACGGATAAAGCGCGGGTACAAATTGAATCCCAAACAATTGGTTAAGCCACTCGCAAAACAAAGCGGAAAATCCACCTATTTCACCGTCCTCTTTCATGAAGGCTTCGGTGCTCAAGGTTGATCCGTAAGTAAACGTCAGGCTTTGTTTCTGAAGCGCCTCAATAGCTCTGATCTCTTCGTCCGTTACGCCGGGAATATCCCTAAATGAAACGTTTTGGAATGTCTCGTCGAACTGGTCGCCGGTCGATTTATCACAGGCCAAAAAGGAAACTAACAATAGGACGGGGATCAAGCAGATAATTCGATTTATTATTCGCATATAAAAACCCTCCGGGGCTCGCGAGCGGCGAACACGTTTGCTACGTCCGCGTAACTTTGCTTAAAACAAGCTCTATGCCTGAATTACAATCTGCTTAATTTCCTTCAGAAAGCCTCTCGACAACCTCGTCGAGTTCCATTATGTCGATTTTTCCCCTAAGCCATGCCACCAAATCAGCGTCCGTTTCATAGCTCAAGCCCTCTAATTCTTCCATTGCCTCGTCTATGCCGGACATATCATATGACTGGCAGCATCGCTTCAGTTTTGCCAATATTTCGCGGTTGGGGGCATGTTCGCGTGGCTTTGAGCGTTTTAGGTCATACCCATCAAACCACTCATTTATGTCTTTCACCAATTGTTCCGCGTCTTTCAAACACGGTCCCAGAAGCGCCGAAAATCTTTCCAAATCGCCGATTTTCGCTGAGGATTCCATCTCGGCGGCCATATTCCTCAACTGTTCGGCGCATATACTTGCGCAACTTCCTTTGAGGCCGTGCGCGTTGATGACATTGTCCGGCAGCGTCTCCATCGTGACGTCGCGTAGTTTGTCCAGAGTTATGGGGGTGTTAGCCGCATAGGATCGCAGGATGGAAAGATAAATATCCATTTCGCCGCCATAGAGGGAAAGGCCTTTTTGCACGTCTATCCCGGATATATCTATGAAGACGTCGTCCTCTTCCGAAGAGGGAGCAGGCGTGTCAGATTCAGGCTCATCCACCAACTCTGTCTCTATTCGACCGCGCACCCATCTTTTAAGTACGGAATCCAGCCGCATCAGGTCAATGGGTTTGGATAAAAAATCCTGAAAACCATTCTCGAAGAATATCTTCTCAGTCCCGGATATGGCGTTTGCCGTAAGGGCGATAATCGGCACGTTCCGCGCATACTCCGTTCCGAGCGCGCGAATCGCTTTGGCCGCCTCTATACCGTCCATTCCTGGCATCATGTGATCCATAAATATGGCGTTGTAACGCTTTCTTTCGCCGCGTATCCGGTCAACTGCCGCCTGTCCGCTCGCAAGGCAGTCAACCTGCATATTATATTTTCGCAGCAAACCCGCCGCCACGTCGAGGTTATTATGCATGTCGTCAATCACCAGCACCCTTGCGCCGCTCAAGTTCGCTCTCACAAGTTTGTTGGAGGCCTGGCGCTTGGTTTCGCCGAAACTAAATTTACGCAGGTTTTCAGCTATCACCGCGCCAATTTTCGTATCGCTGACAAAGCCCTGCCGCAAACGCACGCGGAACGTACTGCCCTCGCCATATTTACTTTCCACGGATATATCGCCGTCCATCATCTGCGCCAGCCGCCTGGTAATGGACAAACCAAGCCCCGTGCCTTCGGTTTTGCGGTTCGTCATGGCATCTGCCTGGTAATAATCGGTGAAAATGATTTTCAAATCTTCATCGCGTATGCCCCTGCCCGTGTCTTTCACAAATATATCCATCCACATGTCATCGCCGTCGCGCTTACATTCCACGCTTAATTCAACTGTTCCCTCGTTTGTGTATTTCATGGCGTTACTGAGCAGATTGTTCATGATCTGCCTGACGCGCAGTTCGTCGCCATACAGCATAGCCGGCAGGTCCTCGCTGATATGCAGCTTAAAGTCAATCGGTTTTTCGCCAATGTATATTCTAAGCAGAGTAATTGTGTCGTTGAGCAGACTGGGCACGTGGTATTCCACCGGGATAAGCGTAAGTTTGCCGGATTCGATTTTGGATATGTCCAGAATGTCGTTTACGATGGAGAGCAGCGTACCGCCGGCATTGCCGACGCTCTGGAGGTTTGTCTTTAGAAAAGCGGACAGGTCGTTCTCCTCCATCATCAGATCTGTGAGACCGATGATCACATTGAGCGGCGTCCGCAGTTCATGGCTCATAGTGGTAAGAAACGTGGATTTGGAATGAGAGGCAGCCTGCGCGGCGTCAAGCGCGGTCTCCAGATCCCGCTGGAGCTTTACGAGTTTAGTCACATCATCCGTACTGCCGACGATGCCGATCAAATTGCCCTCGCCATCGTACATCGGCGTTGTGTGTGAGTGCAGCACGTTGCCGTCTATTTCGCTGCTCCAGTCTTGCTGGCCTTCGTGGAACGCTTTTTCCACGTTGTCAATAATTTCAACATACTTGTTCTTTCCCCGCAAGGTTTCAATATTGCTCCCAATCAGAAACTCGGGTTCAACTCCGATAGTCTTTAGAAACTGTCCGTTAAATGACGTTATCACGCCGGTGTTGTCAACGCTCCAGATAATCCCCCTGTAGTTATTGACAATGGCCTCCATCTTGGTGAGGGTAAGTTGCATGTTATGCGCATATTGCTCTATGGCACGGATTTGATTGACGATTTGTATTTGATTTCGGACCCTTGACTTTACAATCTTGGTACTGAAAGGTTTATGTATGAAATCCGCGGCGTCCAAGTCCAACCCTTTTTCCTCGTCCTCAACAGTATCGAGCCCTGTGATGAAAATAACGGGAATATGCCGTGTTTTGTCGGATTTTTTCAGTACCGCGAGCACATCAAACCCGTTCATATCCGGCATGAGAATATCCAACAAAATAAGATCCGGCAAATATTTGTTGGCCATTTCAATGGCGGCTAAGCCGCTCTTTGTCATATAAACGGTATATTCAGGACTTAATATGCTAATCAGTACCTCAAGATTTGACTTTTCGTCATCTACGATAAGCACACTGTTTTTCTTTATGTCATCCATATTCGCAACCTCGCTAAATGTGATTACCGATTTTTTTAAGCGTATTTCTCACATTTTCGGCTTTCAGTTAATTCAATATTTTAGTACGATGCCTCTATTACCGAGACGGATATCGGGAAAAATACCGATGGCCTCGAATAATGTGACAGTATTATACCCCGACTTCGTCAATTCGGTACTTAAAAGTCACTCATTTACAGTAAGTTTTTTTGTAATATAGGGGGAACAACGGTGTTTTTGCGATAAAGCACATATTCAATCGACGCCTTCACAATAAGTTCAAAATTAACCTGACGCATGGCTTTGCTGCTTTTGCGGCAGATTTCACCCCAACTGTTTAAGCCTTTAATGAATCTAGGCCTTCTTACCGGAAGAAAATTTTTTCAATGATTCATTTACTTTTTTTCTCTGAGACAAAAAGTCCTGTCAACGTCAATACCGTGCCCAATGTCGACATCCACGTAATTTTTTCTTTTAACACGATAACGGAAGTTACCACGGTAATGACCGGACCCAAATAAATATAAACACTTGTCTTTACCGCCCCCAAATGTTTTACTGCAAAATTCCAAGTAACAAAACATAACGCTGAAGCGCCCAATCCAAGAAATAAAATATTGAAAAGATTGATTGGCTGCATAAATCGCTCTAATCCCCATTCAAAGCGAAATAGAAACAATGTCGGTACCAGGAATACCAGGCCATAAAAAAATATCCTTCTTGTAGTTTGAATGGTGTTGTAGCCAAACTGACTTATCTTCCTTGCGAGAATGGAATACGACGCCCAGGCAGCGGCAGCCATAAGCGCCAGCAGATCTCCGGCGGGATTAAGTTTCAAAACGGTACTCGCATTAAAGCTAATGAGGGAGATTCCGGTAATCGCCGCGAAAAATCCAATGAAAAAGTTCTTTTTCGGCTTTTCTCCGTCTAAGAACCAATTTGCCAGTATCGCGGTGAAAAATGGGGCGACCGATATAATAACTCCGACGTTTGAAACCGCCGAATATGTAATAGCCATAATTTCCAGCAGATAATAAAGCGTGACTCCGCATAATCCGGCAACCATAAACATCAACTCCCGCTTTTTGCCCGTCCATGCGAGCCTGTGCGGGCAGACTGCCAAAAGCACAAGCAAGCCTATACTGAAGCGATAAAATAAAACCTCGATGGGCGTAAAATTTGTCAACAATATTTTTGTTGAAATGAATGTCGTACCCCAAACCAAAATTGTTACAAAGGCCGCTCCATGTCCCTTAATGCTGTTTACTTCTTTCATATAATCCCTCCTATGTAATTTTACCGGATAAGCATAACGCATATTTTTAAGGAATCGCTGAATTATAAATATTCTTTTTACGAGAGAGCGTGAGCCGGCTCCGACAAAAATCCGCATGGCGATGATGCTATAATTTCGATCGACACGGTTTCCCCGAGTATGCAGAGACCGGGAGGGGCCTTGATCTTAATAAGGGGTATGGACGATAAACGATGGGAAATATTAAAGTATCCACCTTCAACGTCAACTCACTCAAAGCGCGTCTGCCGATAGTGGAAAATTTTCTGTCGGGGGAGGATGCTCCTGACATTTTATGCTTGCAGGAGACCAAGTGCCAGGACTCGAACTTCCCGTCCGACTTCTTCAGGGCAATGGGATACGAGTGCGCCTACAGCGGAATGAAGTCTTATAACGGAGTGGCGATTGTCTCACGGATGCGTCCCGATAGCGTTGGCATCGGCTTCGGCGACGGCCTCGACTCGGAACAGGATAGAGCGAGGGTAATACGGGCCGAATTCGGGAACCTGAACATTATCTGCACCTACGTACCCCAGGGCAAGGAGATGAGCAGCCCCGACTTCGCGTACAAGAAAAAATTTCTGCGAAGACTCCGCGCGATGTTCGAGCGGGACTACAAGCTCTCGGACCTAATGCTTTGGACCGGCGACGTCAACGTTGTCCCCGCCGATATTGACGTGACGCATCCCGAGAACAAGCGCGACCACGTATGCGTATGCGACGAGATTCGCGAGTCTCTGGACGGCGTGACGTCATGGGGCCTAGTCGACGTATTTCGCAAACACCGCCCGGACCCCGGTGAATTCTCCTTCTGGGACTACAGGGTGAGGGGCGCGTTCGAAAGAAACACGGGATGGCGGATAGACCACCTGTATGCGACCCCTGCCCTCGCGGGCCTGAGCCTTGACGCGTATGTAGTGAGACGTCTCCGCGCGATGGAGCGCCCGTCCGACCACACGGCGGTCACCGGAGTATTCGGCATTTAACCGGCATGGCGGGAGTTCTTGCCACGGCGACAATGCGCGCCGCCCTCGGTGAATGGGTACAGGGGTGGATCGGCGGCGGAGAGGCTCTTGTGAGTCTGGTCGTCGCTTGGAAATCCTCGGTGGAGGTGTGCGTACCGGACGGAGACGAAACCTTGCCGCGGGCCGGAGAAAAGACGCTTCGCGCATTCGAGGCGGCGAAGCGCGTTTTTTCCGGAAACGGCAAATCCGAGACCATTCCGAGAGATGGATTCATCAACGTTATAAATCCGCTGCCCCCCGCGCGAGGACTGGCCACGTCTACGATGGACATAGCGGGGACTTTCGCCGCCGTCGCCGCCTATGCCGGAAGACGCCCCTCGGACGAGGAACTGTTCTCCCTCTGCGCGGATATTGAACCGAGTGACGGAATAATGTTCAAGGACTTAGCGCTCGTCGACCACATAAACGGAAAACTTATCGAGCGGCTCCCCCCTCCCCCGGATATGCGCATCGTCGCCCTCATACCCTCCCGCAAGCTAGACACGGCGGACTACAGACGGAATGTTTCCACGCTTAACGCCATACGGGCAGGCGCGCGTGAACATGAATTGGCTTATGAGACACTGAAGCGCGGGCTGGAGAAAAGTGACGCAGCGCTCGCCGCCAAGGGGGCCACATTGTCCGCGGAAGCGCAGCAAAGAATAATGCCGCGCGAAGAATGGGACGTCATAACCGAAACAGCCCGCGCCTCGGGAGCCCTGGGTATAGCCGTAGCCCATTCGGGAACGGCGTCGGGCCTTCTTTTCTCGTCGTCAAACAAATTCGGGGCGGATCTCGCCGAAAACATGCTTCGAAACGCCTGCTCGGGTCCGCTTGCGTCCAACGCGGCAGTGAGGCGAACTGTAGTATCCGGCGGAGGTTTCTTCTCGGAAAGGATAATGAAACCGGGCTGTTGATTTGAATTTTGGAAGTATGGTATATAATAAAAACGGTATGGATGGCGTAACTTAGCAGAAGCGATACTACTCCGAAAGGAAGTTTAAGCATGAAAAAATGTAATCGCTGTAATAATGTCATAGATTGGGAGAGGCCATTCTGCCCGTTATGCGGCGGGCAGGTCACGGACGTTCCTAAGTCGGCGAGACCTGAGCCCGTCATCGCGACCACACCGACCGTGGCCGAAAATACAGGTATTCCGCAAATTCCACAGGTCGCAGCGCAGATTGAGCCGCCAAGTCCTCCCGCGCCGCAATTGCCTCCCGCCAATATCGCTGCTGTTCCTCCGCCGCCGGCGCCGCCGATTCCAGCGGCGGCGATGATACATCCTGCCCCGCCGTCTGTTCCACCTCAGCCTGTTCCGGACGTACCGGCTTCGTGGCTGGACTCGGTAGCGCAGCAGGCAGGATCTATATCTCAGATACATAATACCCCCGGCGCGGCAGCTTCATTCACGCCACCTCCGCCGCTGCCCGGCGGTATGATATCGCAAATACATCAATCTCAGGCGGCTTCCTTCCCCACGAGCCTGCCCAACGAGCCGTCATTGGGACAACAACCGCAGACGGCGGTCTCGGGTATAACGCGGTCTGACAACACATATAATCCACTTGGCGCGCTCCTCGCAGAGGAAAGTAATTTCTCCTCCGACGCTGACACGGAACATTTCGACGATCAGATAACGGAATTGTTAAAACGGGGAACTTCGGGCGCAGGCAATCGCGCGATAGAGGACCCGATTGAGGCTCTGCTGCAATCCGGCCCAAAATTAGACGGCGCTCCTTTATTCCCATCAACTAATGACGTGCATGAAGAGCCGTCCCAGTTTGCGCCGCCTTCTCCCGCCTTTGGCAATAACTTGATCCCAAATCTTCCGGACGACGTAAAACCGGACAAGGACAGCAATAATTCCCAAGATGATTTTCTGAGGATGTTTCCTGGGGCAAAAGGGTAACTCATCCGCGTCTGAAGGCAGGTCGTGATGGCTTTATTCAACAGAGGGCGGCATGCGTTTAATAAGAAATACGAACGCCTTTCCGATGCGTACAGGATTGCAAACCGATACAGAAAGAGGAGGAGGAGCCATCGTCCGCATATTTCCGGCGGCTTCGACGACGAGGGGCAGGAAATTGTTTTATCATCCAGAAGGGAAAGATTCGGCAAGCGTCGCGCTGATATTCGGAAAAAAGTACGGTCGGCTTTCCCTCTTAAATACATCCCTCTCCTGTTCACAAAATTCCTCGGACGTATACGCGTCATTGATGAAACGCGCGCGTCCGCTCTGCTGGGCTATATTCCGATCAAACTCTTCATTGGATTGTGCTTCATTACCTGCGGGCTGTACCCGTATATCTGGATGTGGGACAACACGTACGCCTTCAACAAGATAGGAGGCAGCAGGATCAAGGAGGAGTCCGTAAAGCGCCTCGCCGTCCTGGGTTTTACCGTGCAGTTGCTTCTGCCGGTCGCCGTCGGGATGTGGATAGCGTGGAAGGTAACGGGAACGGAGGTCACGAGCGAAATATTCCAAACGACGGCATTCTTGTTTCTGTCGCTGTACTTCGTCGTCATATTCCCCATGCGGTGCTTCAATTATTTTTGCGCGCGGTGGTCCCTCCGAAGCGCGGTAATAGAGTGGGACAGAGAGGGAGTCATGATAAACCGCTCCATAACTTCATGGTTCAAGCTTTTTTTATTCGGCTCCGTCTACATTCAGCATCACGTAAACAGGCTGATGGGACTGGGCATGCCGGGTTTCGCGGACCCCTCGGAGATTGAGCGCGACGCGTCATTGATGGAGATAATCGACGATTTCATAGTGACGGGTAAATCGGACAGGGTCGTGGTCTCGTGGACGAAGGATGACTTCGAACCCGAGAACGATGATGAGTATGACGATTACGACGAGGAATACGATGGCTGACTCCAGAAAATTCTGCGGCGTATGTTTTCTGCCGGCCCCGCCCGACTGGAACCAGCGCTACTGTCCGAGCTGCGGCGGCAGATTAAAGTTGAAACTTGTGAAAAAGAGAAATGTCTCTCAGGGCCGCTCCAGAGCGCCCAACGAGTACAGACCTAGTAAGGAGCGCAAACCTCGCCCGATTAAGCTGTCCAGAAAACTGGTGAAATCGGACTCCTACAGCATGTTCGCTGCGAGAGAGAAATCAGTATTGGGGCCGCGGTTCCACGTTATGTCACCGAGCGCGCTTCTTATATTGAACATGCTCTCGCTGGGGCTGCGCTCCACATTTTGGGTAGTGAACAGAACCAGGTCACTCTTCATGATGGCGCGGCCTGAAGAAAAAAATATCAAAACGACACTCTCTCTATGGATAACATCATTCTGCGCGTATTTTATCCTCCTCATGCTTACAGCTTTCAACATCTCGGTCAATGACGCCGAAATAACCGCCTATCTCGCGGAGTCGCTTCCGGTACGCGTCACGGCAGCCATGTTCGTGATATCGTTCATCACAAACAGGCATATTCTTTATTGGGCAAGGGAGGTTATAATCGACGAGCTCCAGACAAACGAACTTGATTTCATAAGTTCGCGCGCGCTCTCATTCGCCCCTTCACCTATGCTGATATGGTTCGCGGGCGTCCCTTATATTCAGTACCACATAAACAGGATGATTAAAAAGAAGGGACTCAATACCTACAAACCTTCAAGAAAGGTCAGAGTGAAAAAAACGCGCGGAACGAAAGGGCATAACAGTAAAAATAATATAAGCCCCGACCTCGCGGCCGGGGCTTGAATTTATCTAATCAGCAACCAGATGGAATAAGTGTCGTTTGAATCGTGTGTATACTCCCCTCCGGAAGCGTCTACTCTTTTCTGAAGAGCGCTCTTTACACCGGGCGTTACCGTAATATTTTCAAAGCCCACTCTAAATGGAAAATCGGGCGGATTCCCTGTCACCTCCAAATTTTGGAAGTGCCTTGCCGCCGATTGGCTTCTCGACTTCACATTGGAATCCATATACTTGTCGAGGCTGGTATTGATTGTATTACCGCCGGCGCCGACAAATCCCTTCAAAGGATCCACGTTTCTCGTCCTATACTCCATCGAATAAGTGAGTAACGCGCCTTTCGCGGCCTCCAGATTGGCCATTATGGCGGCGGCTTCCGTACTGTCCCGGCTTCTTCCTATAGCCAACATAGCCATTCCGGCCAATATCCCCAGAGTTGCAATCACAATCAACAATTCAACCAACGTGAAACCGCGCGATTTTATTTTTCGAATATCAAACCTCATTGCCTCCGGCTCCCCCAAACATTGTGCAATGTTATATCACCGATAATATAACACTCTTTCCTCTATCTGTCAGTCGAAAAGCGCGGCTTTGTGGTTCATAAGTTTCGCCATATTGACGTTTACCCTTCTCTGATAACCGGCGGAAGGCCCTCCGTAATAACGGTCCATGGCCTTCTGCACCGAACCATAGGCTCTGATGTAGCGCGACAGCAAGAGGCAGCCCGCCGCTATAGATTGCTCCGGGTCGGAGAGCGGATTTGATCCGGGTGTTCCTATTATGCCGTTCGACCGCAGGAGGCCGTTGTGTACGCTCCACATTACCTGCATCACTCCCGACGCTCCCTTATGACTCAGCGCGTCCGGGTTGAATGTGCTCTCGACGTGAGCCACAGCCGTCGCCAAAGCGGACGGAACTCCGTATTTGGCGCTGTAGTGCACGAGTGCCGCGGCCTCCCTCCATGCTGTTTTGGCGTCGATCCTGTAGTTCGATTTCCTTATGAATTCCGCAATATTGGCGACATCCTTCTGCATGGGCTTAGGCATGTATTTGATATGCTTGACGGCGCTCCCCGGATGCTGGGCGACCCACACGTCGAAGTGGTCGAGCACCAGGCCCATCTTCCTCATGACCGAAACTACATAACGGCTGTAACCTATCTCCGCCCCCATCGGGAGCCTGTTGGGCGAGTACCTGGACAATACCGGATTTTCGTTTGGAAAACGCAGGTAGAGAGGCTTGTTGTCGGACAGGACAATGAACTCCGAGACAATCAGGAATGGTAACACCAAAAAAGGCATGATAACCGCAAAAAACGTTATCATCGTTTTAAAAAACGTAAATTCTCGCGGTCTCACGTGCCTCCCTGCCATATCAATCCCTCCTTTTCGGAGACAATTGGGCCTTTTATTCACAAATTTACGCCCTTTGTCGATTTTTGCACAGTGAAAGATATATGATCCTTGAATTTTTACTTTTAGTCAAGCAAACCTTTCGTTATGTGTTGCGAGTAAAAAACCGATTCATTTTAAAAAGCATCACATGTGCCGTATATTTTTCCATTTTTTTAAGAATTACATTAATCAAATAAAAATTTAAACGTTTTGACACAATTCGCGGACGTGGGATTCTGTTATTATCATTCAGTTATGTATATGTAAGCGAATTTTTTCGGAGGTGTCTTTTATCATGGATATAGTTTTCAGCGGGATGAGGCCGACGGGAAGGCTGCACCTGGGACACATGGCCGGAGCGCTGACCAATTGGGTCAAGCTTCAGGACGATCACGAATGCTACTACTGCATCGTTGACTGGCACGCGCTGATGTCTGATTACGCCGATCCGTCGAAGCTCGCTCTCAACTCGTGGGAAGTGCTGCTCGACTGGCTTGCCGTGGGCCTCGACCCGAAGAAGTGCGTCATTTTCGTCCAGTCGCACGTGAAGGAACATATAGAGCTCCACATGTTCCTGTCGATGATTACTCCCCTCGGCTGGCTGGAGCGGAATCCGACCTATAAAGAGCAGATTCTAAACCTTCAGAACAAGGATCTTTCGACGTACGGTTTTCTCGGATACCCAGTATTGCAAGCCTCGGACATACTTCTCTACAAGGCGGGCAAAGTCCCGGTCGGCGAGGACCAGGCGGCGCACTTGGAATTGTCGCGCGAAATCACTCGAAGATTCAACCACTTCTACGGCCCCGTATTCCCCGAACCCGCCACCCTGCTCACTCACAACCCGAAGATACCGGGAACGGACGGCCGTAAAATGAGCAAATCCTACGGCAACTCCCTGGACATAGCCGACGATATATCCCTCACGGACCAAAAAATCCGCACCATGATGACCGACCCGGCGAGAGAGCGAAGGAAGGACCCGGGCGATCCCGACAAGTGCCCCGTATGGGACCTGCATAAATTTTTCAACCCCGACGGTCCACAGATGGATGAGATCGCGTCCGGGTGCCGCACCGCGGGAATCGGGTGCATCGACTGTAAAAAAATCCTCATGGACCACGTGACCCGGCACATGACGCCGATACAGGAGCGCAGGAAATATTTCGAGGGACGCCGCGACGAGCTCAGAGACATTCTGAGCGACGGAGCGCGCCGCGCGCGCGAAACCGCCGGGCGTACTATGAGCGAAGTATATGAGGCGCTGTCGATGCCGAAACAGTAAGGCAGCATGGAGAGCGAACCTGTTTTCGAGATAACCCTCAAGGATTTTTCCGGGCCGCTCGATTTGTTGTGCCATCTCGTCGAGAGCAGGGAGATTGAGGCGTCCAGCGTGTCTCTGTCCGAAGTTCTGTCGCAATACGTAACCTATCTTTTGACGGCACGGCATGCGACATTGACGGAACTCGCCGAATTTTTCTCGCTTGCGAGCCGTATATTGATCCGTAAGGTCCGATCACTGATCCCCCGGGATTCTGCCGAATCGGAGGATGACGGCGAGGAGATCGCGCATGACGAGGCGGACCATGAATTGAGCGACGAAGAACTTGCGATGATGCTCGAACGCTTCAAGCCGTACAGGTCGGCCGCGGCGCGTCTTGACGAGTTCAAGAGGGAGCGGGAAAAGTCGTTCGTCCGCATCTCCGAGGAAGGGGGAGGCCCCCCTTGGTTCGACATAGGCGACCTGTTCAGCCTTTCAACGCTGTGGTGGAACCTGATAGAAGGATATTCCAGAGCCAAATCACGCTCCGCAATGGACAACTTCATGGACGAGATACCCGACGCCGTCCCGCAGGAGATTCAGGTGGACAACAGAATGGAAGACATCGGAGCCTTCATGGCCGAGTCGCCGAACACCACGCTGTCGGCCCTGCTTAGGCACTTCGGCGGAGGAGCGTTGGTAGTGACGCTGCTTGCTCTGCTGGAATTGTCCCGGCTTGGAAAAATCGGTATCTCCCAAGCCGCGGAATGGGGGGACGTATGTATTGAAGCCGCGAGATAATCAAAGATACGATATGCTTATGCGGCAGATTGAAGCGCTGCTCTTCGTCTCGCCGCAGCCTGTCTCCGAGAGCGAGCTCCGAGACGCTCTGGGGCAATCGGCGCAGGCCATATCAAACGGTATAGCGCGCCTCAAATCGCTGTGCGACGAGGAACGCGGCGTTACAATCCTTAAACTCGCGGGAGGTTGGCAGATGGTCACCGCCCCCGACCTTGAAAGCACTGTGGCCGAGTTCCAGGGCAGGATGATCTCCCAACGCGTGAGGCTGAGCAAGGCGGCTTTCGAAACCCTGGCCGTCATTGCCTACAATCAGCCGGTCACAAGGGGCGAGATGGAGGATATTCGCAACGTGAGATGCGACCGCGTGGTCGACACACTTTTGAAACACGGTCTGGTGCGTACCGCCGGGCGCAAAAAAAGCGTCGGTAATCCCCTGCTCTACAGAACGACGGACAGATTTCTGGAGGTATTCGGGCTCGATTCCATCGCCTCGCTGCCGACGCTTGAGGAACTGCAGGATACCTACATCAAAAATCCAGCCACGGAAGATAAATGGAGCGAGTCCGATGAATGAGACGAGAGATTCGTTCCCCATACGGCTAAACAGGTATCTCGCGATGTGCGGCATAGCGTCGCGCCGAAAGGCTGACGAACTGATCGCAACGGGACGGGTGCTAATAGAAGGAGACCGGGTCATAACGCCGGGGAGGTCCGTCAACGCCGGGGAGCGCGTCTTCGTGGACGGGCGCGAGGTCGTATATGCCAAACCGGTCTATATAGCGATGAATAAACCGCGCGGAGTGGTGTCAGCCGTTAGCGACAAGAGGGAGCGGACCGTGATGGACCTGCTGCCGAAACGCTGCCGGGGCATGGGCATCTTCCCGGTCGGAAGGCTTGATATGGACAGTGAGGGGCTCATTATCCTAACAAACGACGGAAAGTTCGCAAACGATATTATGCACCCGTCTTCCCTCGTAAAAAAAACGTATTTTGTATTATTGAGAGATGTTCTGGGTGAAAAACAGGTGAATGATTGGGCAAGAGGTGTTATTATAGATGATAAACTTGCCGTTCCCATAGAATTATCACCCGAAGGAGACCGAGCGGACGGGAAAAAATGGAGAATCGTTCTCGGCGAGGGTATAAAGCGTGAAATAAGGCTCATGGCAGAGTCTGTTGGAAATAAAGTCATACGTCTGAAGCGGATAGGCATCGGCGGTATGTTTTTAAAAAAATTGCCGCCGGGCGCATTTTGTGAGTATAATTATGATGAATTGCTCAATATGATCTCGAACGGCGGAGAAGTTTGAAGTGTAACAGCGAACGCCGATTTGGAATTGGCCGCACCTTTCGGAGGGATATACGCATGCAGGGATTGGATGATCACACCCGGGATTTGATACAGCGCCGAGTATTAAAGCGAGTGAAGGATATACCATCGATGCCCCAATTCGTCATAGAGACTTTGAGAAAGCTCGACGACCCCAAAAGCAGCGCGACTGACGTGGGGGAAAAGTTGGCAAGGGACGAGGGACTCGTGTTGCGTGTCCTGAGACTTGCCAACTCCGCTTACTATGGTCTGTCCCGCAGAATTACCGGCGTTTCGGAGGCAATATCCTATATGGGTTTTAAAACTGTAAAAAGCATTGTTTTGGCCGCATCGGTTTATAAGTTTATGGACTCCTCGTTTACTGGGTACGCGCTCGACAGGGGCGAGCTATGGAAGCACTCTCAGGCAGTGGCGGCTACCAGCCGTTACCTCAGCACAAAGCTGAAGATAGGTGACCCTGAGGAGGCGTATATAGGCGGGTTGATGCACGATATAGGCAAGATAGTGTTGAACGACTACGTCCGCTTCGGCTACAGCATCATCCTTCGACTGGTCGAGGAGGACCATCTCCCGTTCTGTGACTCGGAGCGTCAGGTTCTGGGGTTTGACCACGCCCAGGTAGGCGGATTGGTGATGGAACAATGGAACCTGCCGGATTCCTATTCTTATATAACAGCATACCACCACACGCCGGAAGCACTCCCGGAGGAAGGGCATGAATGCCTTAAAGTTCTCGACGTGGTGCATGTATGCAATATGATGTGCCTGATGCTCGGCATCGGAATAGGCGCGGACGGGATGCAGTACAACATTTCGTCGGAAAGTCTGGACAGGCTCGGTATCGGTGACCAGACAGAAAACATCATGGCGGAGCTTGTGGACGTCATATCGGCAATGGACGACAACTTCAAAGACAACTGAGCCTCCATGCATCGATCTCTTAAAGCCCCTGTCATAGTGTTGGACGGCCCGGCTGGAGCCGGAAAGAGTACGGTGGCCCGGGAAGTTGCCCGGCGTCTGGGATTACCTTTCCTGGACACAGGAGCGATATACAGAGCTATTACCCTCGTGATGCAAAGAAAAGGGATACCGCCCGCCGATTCCGATGAACTTCGCGAAGCGCTCGAAAATTTTTCCATATCCTTTTCGGAAACGCGGGTCTTTGTCGGCGATGAGGACGTTACCGACGCCATAAGGACTCCTGATATTGACGCCGGCGTATCCCCGTACTCGGCGCTGCCGGCGGTGCGGGAGGCGCTTTTGGGATTTCAGAGAAGCAAGAAGACTTTCGGGCTGGTAGCCGAGGGACGCGACATGGGTACGGTCGTATTTCCCGACGCGGACCTCAAGATATTTCTGACCGCTTCTCCTGAACAGCGCGCGCAAAGAAGATGTTCGGAACGGGCCGCTAAAGGCGAACCGTCCGATTACGAGGAGACACTCCGAAAAGTAATAGAGCGGGACAGAATCGATTCGACAAGGGATACCGCCCCGCTTAAACCCGCTGATGACGCCATTCAGCTTGACACCACCGGAATGCCCTTCGAGGAAGTAGTGGATACGATCATGCAATACTCGAAAGTTCAAGGCACATGAATGACTTAGCGTCAAATTTGTTTTATTCGTTCGTGAAGAACATATTCAAACTGTTTTTTAAGGTTTACAACAGGTTGGAAGTGTACGGACTCGATAAAGTACCCCGCGGAGCGCAGGTAATTGTAGCTGCCAATCACGCGAGTTATGCGGATCCTCCGCTGGTAGGGGGAATATTTCCCGGTCGCCTTAGAATCCTCGCTAAGGAATCCCTCTTCAGGGTTCCTCTGCTCGGTTTTTGTATCAGGGCTCTGGGAGCCGTCCCGGTGAAGAGGGAGGATAGTCAGAAATCAGGAGCTGTGATGAAGAATCTTTTGACACTGATAAGCGGCGGAGAGAGCGTCCTTCTATTCCCCGAGGGAACTCGTTCCTCCGACGGACGACTCAAGCCATTGGAGGCAGGCGTGGCGTATCTGTCGGTCAAAACCGGAGTTCCGGTGCTGCCCTTGTATGTCGCCGGTTCGTTCAAGGCGTGGCCCAAAGGGAAAAAATTCCCGCGTCCTTCAAAGCTCTCGCTATGGGCAGCACCGCCCATATACCCGGATGCCGCCCTCACCTGCGAGAAGGAGAGGAGAAACACTCTGCTGCGCTCACTGGAGGCGGCGCTGTACTCGATGGAGGCTATGAGCGATGTTCATTAGCATGACCGGATTTGGCCAGGCAACAGACGAGAGGGAGTGGGGCAAAATAACTCTGGAGCTGTCGAGCGTCAACCACAGATACCAGGAAATTTCCATCCGTCTCCCACGCGAGCTGGCGTCATTGGAACCGTGGCTCCATAATCGTCTGCGCGGCGTATTCCGCAGAGGCAAATTAAACGCAAGGCTGGAAATAACCTGGGCCGCTTCGGCAGTCGCCGCAGATATAAATGAGGAAATAATCGTGAATTATTACAATAAATTATTGAGGATACGCGAACAAATCGGAGCAGAGATCGATATATCCCTGGACGCCCTGGTAAATCTGCCGGGAGTGTTGGAGGCGTTCGGAAGGGGATCGATCCGCGAGGAAGCGATGGAAATACTCTCCGGACTCATCGAAAACGCAGCCTCGAACTGGAACAATATGAGGCGAGAGGAGGGCGCTCATCTGAAAGAAGCCATAGATGGACACATCGCGGATGTCGAACGCGGCATGTCGGAGATAGCGTCTCTTTGGCAGGGAGCCCGTGACGCCGCGTTCGAAGCAATGAAGGATCGGGTGTCGGCTGCCCTTGAGGCCTCCGGCCTCTGTGCGGATGAATCACGATTCGCGCAGGAAGCTGTGATATACGCTGACAGATGGGATATATCCGAGGAGATCGACCGCATGGCGAGCCATATCGCAAAATTCCGCGAGACAGGAGACGCGCGCGGTTCCGAGGGGCGCAAACTCGATTTTCTCGTCCAGGAGATGAACCGGGAGGCCAATACGATAAACTCCAAGGCGTCCAACGCGGAGATTAGATGGGTTGCCGTGGAGGTAAAATCCTCCATCGAGCGGGTAAGGGAACAGATACAAAACTTGGAGTGAGCCGGGGTGATAGCATGAGTTCGCGTCTTGTCCACATAGGGTTTGGCAATATGGTCGCTTCGGAGCGGGTCATTGCCATAATCAATCCGTCCAGCGCGCCTTTGAGGCGTCTGCGCGAGGAGGCGCGTGACGCGGGCCTTTTGATCGACGCTACCCAGGGGCGCAAGACCAGGTCAGTTTTGATAATGGACAGCAGGCATGTGGTAATATCGGCTATCCAGCCGGAAACAATATCTTCGCGCTTTGACGGTTCCTCGGAAGATAAATCCACGGAGAACACCAGCGAGGCGCCGCGATGAACCGAGGAAATCTTTTTATTCTTTCCGGACCGGCGGGAGCGGGCAAGGGAACGCTTCGCAAGAGGTTGTGCGAACAGAACCCCGACATGATGTTTTCAGTCTCATGCACCACCAGGAAAATACGACCCGGCGAAGTTGATGGGAAAGATTACAACTTTATTTCAAAAAATGATTTCGAGGCGAGGATTACACACGACGAATTTCTTGAGTGGGCCAAAGTACACGGTAATTATTACGGGACAAGGCGTTCCAGTGTTGATAAAGTCCTGAACGAAGGGTGCGATGTACTGCTTGAAATAGACGTGCAGGGACACGCTCAGGTAAAGTCGCGTATGCCTGAGGCCATCAGTATATTCATTACCGCGCCGTCGCTGGACGACATTGAAAACAGACTGAGGAAACGCGGCACAGAAACGCGGGACCAACTCGACACAAGGCTTCGTAACGCGGCGATGGAGATGAGTCATGCCGGCGAATACGATCACGTCGTAATTAACGACGACCTCAGGAGGGCGGAAAACGAACTCGTCGAATTGGTAAAAAAATACAGGGACAAATGATACAATGCACAGCGTTGAATTTTTTCATACCAATATGCAGCCTGTGTGACCGGCTATAGGGGAGGAACGACAATGATCTACAACAATCTTGAGAAAATATTCGATACATCGCGCGTCGAGAACAAATACGCGCTTGCTATGGTCGTATCGACCAGAGCCCGCCAGTTGAGCGAATTTAAGGGACGCACGCTGGAAGGCTCAGGCAGCGAGCGCTATATTACTCACGCCATAGAGGAAATAGAGAACCTTAGGCTCAATATAGACCCGACAGTGACGGAAGCAGCGGAGTCACATGCTGCCGCAGTGGGCGCGTAACAAAAAAATCCTGCTTGGCGTAAGCGGCGGCATCGCCGCTTACAAGACTCCCGAACTGGTTCGTGCATGGCTGTTGGTCGGGTGCGAGGTTGAGGTTATTCTTACCGACGCCGCCGCCAAATTGGTCTCTCCCTTGGCGCTCTCAACTCTATTGAAGCGCAAAGTGTGGAGGGACTGCGATTTCCTGTCGGACGAACTTGGCTGGACGATCCCTCACATAACTCTTTCCGGTTGGGCCGATGTTTTGGTCGTAGCCCCATGTTCGGCCAATGCGCTCCGCGCAGCGGCAACCGGGGATGCCGGAACGCTGCTCGGGGCCGCGATGCTGGCCTGTTCCGCTCCCAAGATTCTCTTCCCTGCCATGAACTCTCACATGTGGGGCAACCCTGCCTCCAAAGCAAACGCCGGTACGGTATCCGAGCGCGGATACAGGGTCATCGATCCCGATTCCGGTATGCTCGCGTGCGGATATGAAGGCAAAGGCCGCCTGCCATCTATCGAAGCCATAGTCGATGAAACATGGTTCTCCCTGCGGGGAAATAAGGACTTCGCGGGGAAGCGCGTGCTTGTCACGGCGGGACCCACACATGAATACATCGACCCTGTGAGATTCATATCAAACCCAAGCACTGGGAAAATGGGGTGCGCGATAGCCGCCGAGGCGAGATACAGAGGAGCGGAAGTCGTACTTGTATCAGGACCGGTCGGTATCAGACGCCCATCCGGGGTACGAGTCGTCGACGTTACCAGCGCGGCGGAGATGCGCGACGCATGTCTGGCCGAGGCCGGTTCCTGCGACGTCATCATAAAAGCGGCGGCTGTGGGCGACTACAGGGCTAAAAATTATGCCGAGCGCAAGATAAAGCGCGGCGACGCCCCGGAGATCACGCTCGAACTCGCGGCGAACAGTGACATTGCGGCGGAGTTGGGCAGGATGAAAAAACCCGGGCAAATCCTAGTGGGATTCGCGGCGGAGACCGATAACATGGCCGAAAACGCGACGGCCAAGCTGGACGCGAAACAACTCGATCTCGTGGCGGCTAACGACGTCTCGGCGGACGGCGAAGGGTTCGCGTCGGACACGAACAGAATCGAATTATTCTTCGCGGCTCGCTATGGGAAGAAGCCAACTTCAATATCAGGCAGCAAGTGGGAGGCGGCCTCCGGCCTCCTGGACGCCGTATCCTCGATCCTGCCGGTTTAAATGACATCGTCCGGCGGCATGGGAGAAGAACTAGTACCTGTAGCCTTCCCCGGCCCTTGGTGGACGAACCTCACATACACCACTTCGCGGTCCGTTCCCCTGAAGCCGGGGATAAGGGTGCGCGCGCCGATGGGCAAGGGGGAGAGGGTTGGTATTGTGATGCCGAGTGACGCCCGCGGGGATGATTATGAGGGAGAACTGCGGGAGATAACCGAGGTCATCGACGACGTACCCAAGCTCACGAAAAGCGTTTTGAAATTGCTTCAGTGGTTCTGTGACGCGTATCTCTGCGGATTCGGAACGGCGATGAAGGCGCTGCTGCCTGAAGGATTTCTCAAGGGCAAAGAGATCCCTCCCCCTGTCCCGGACGCGCGGAAGCGCACATCCGAAGATGTTTCGTTCGTATATGAACCCCTCGACCTTGAACGCTTCGAGCGATACGCGTCCATGTTGTCCGACGGCCTTCCTGCAATCGTTTCATTTCCGCTTTACGCCGACGCCGGGGAATTTTTCATGCACATGCATAGTTCTCCGGTCATATCCGCAGAAGTAAAAAAAAGAACGTTGCTGTACCCCCGCCTCGGCGGCGCGGCTGAATGGCGGATTTGGCAGAAACTACGTTCCCCTGATAACGACACGGCAATCATCATAGGGGGACAAAATTCCGCGATGGCTCCCCTGCGGCAAGTCTCACGCTTCATCGTTGACGATGAGAGCAACAACGTATGGAGGACGATGCGGCATCCGCAATACAACATGAGAAGCCTTATTGCCTCCCGAGCACGCTTCGAGGGCGCGGCGCTCGTCCTTGGCGGAAGGATGCCGTCGGCAAGGGCCTTCATGCGCTACGAGGAGATGAACCGGCAGGCCGTCCATAATCCGGCTTACCTAAGGCGCGAAAAAAAAATAATATTCGTCGATATTAAACTCGCCTATACGCCCTCCATCGAGGGAGTGACGGGTGGGCTATCGGTCAGCGAACCGCTGGTGAGGGAGACGGAGGCTGCAATTTCGAGGAACGAATGGGCGCTGTGGATATTGGACCGCAAGGGATACGCGGGCGAGATACTCTGCGAGGAGTGCGGCGAACCGATCAAATGCGTCAAATGCGGATGCGCGATGCGCGTCGAGCGCGACGACACGCGATGCGTGTCATGCGGCGTGAGAGCGCCCTTCCCCGACGAGTGTCCCAACTGCGCCGGGCGGCTGTTATCGGCGAGGCGTCCCGGCCTTGAGGCGTTGACGCCTCTCGCGGACGCGGCGATAGTGAGTCCCGTCCCAATATTGAGCCCTGACGACGCGGACGAAAAGATACGGCGCGTCCTGCGCGAAAACCCCGCGGGCGTCATACTCGGCACGAGGGCCGTTCTCTCCTTGTGCGACGAGATACCGGTCGGAATGGTAGGGTGGATTGACGCAGACGGAGAAGCGAGATCGGAGGAGCACTCCGCCAAACAGAGGGCTTTCTCGCTGATATGGGAGTCATGCTGGCGCGGTATATCCCCTGTGAATAGAAGGGTGCTCATACAGACGAGGCGTCCCGCCTCGGACTGGCAGGCGGGGTTAGAAGGCGGACATGAGGGATGGAAGGTCTTCTGGCGGACGGAGCTGCGCGACAGAAGGGAACTGTCCATGCCGCCGTTCATGCCGCTGGTCAGGGTGGAGGGGAAGGCATCCCAAATCGGGCGTATCGGCGAGCGGATGAACGGCCTCGGGTTCGAGTGCTGGTCTTCCGACGAGGGCAAAAAATCCACCCTTTGGATCAGGACGAAAAAATTATCGGAACTGAGACGCGCTTTAGCCTCGTATTTCCACATAGGACATGCCCGCGTGGGATATCCGTCCGTTACGGTGTGGCACGAATGAAGCTGCTGTTATACAGAGCTTTGACTTATCTTTTGGCGCGTCCCGTACTTGCATATCGCACCGCAAAGGGGAAGGAACATCCAAACCCCAAGAGAAGGGCGGAACGTCTGGGGCGTCCGAGCATCCCCCGCCCGGAGGGGCACGTGTTCTGGTTCAACGCGGTGAGCGTCGGCGAAAGCAATTCCGTAATGCCGCTGATAGATTTCGTTTTGGATGAATACCCCGATTCACACGCGCTCGTCACCACAACGACGCTCACAGCCGCGGAGAACATGGAGTCCAAATTGAACGGCCGCCGCGCCATGCACCAGTTCATGCCTATTGATCGTTTCGCTTACGCCGACGGGTTTCTGGAGTTCTGGAAACCGTCGGCGGGCTTTTTTGCGGACAGCGACTTCTGGCCGAACATGCTGCTCTCGGCGCGTGCCCGCGGCGTGCCTCTCATTCTTCTTAACGGGAGAATCTCGGACAGGTCTTACGCGCGGTGGATGAAATTCGGGAACACTTCGCGGCAATTGATGTCGTCGTTCGCCTACGCGCTCGCCAAATCGGACGACGACGCGCGCAAGCTCTCCGACATGGGGATAAAGACGGTCGAGTGTGTCGGCAACCTGAAATACGGAGTGCCGCCGCTGCCGTTCAACGAAGAAAGACTCCGCACGCTGACTGAGCGGGCGGGAAATCGTCCCTCATGGGTCGCCTCCGTCACGCACCGGGGTGAGGAGGAGATTGCGCTTAGCGCGCACGCGGCAATCCGCGAAAAATTCCCGGACGCCCTGCTGATTATCGTGCCGCGGCACCCTAACAGGGGACGCGAAGTGGCTGATCTCGCGAGAGGCATGAGCTTCGAGACTGGGATGGAATCTTCATCCGACTTAATCACCGACGCGACCGCCGTATACGTATCGGACGTGCTGGGGGGACTTGGCCTGTATTACGCGTTCTCCGGTTTGGTGTTCGTGGGCGGTTCCCTGCTGGAGACGATGGACGGGCACAACCCGATGGAAGCCGCCCGACTGGGCGCGGCGGTGCTGTCGGGACGCAACGTCGCAAGCTTTCTGGAAACCTACGACATACTGGAACGGGACGACGCTGTAGTCATGGCAGACGACGGTGAGTCGCTCACCCGAAACATAACCGGGCTGTTGTCGGACCCGGCAAAGCTGGCCGAACTGCGCGACAGGGCGCTTGAAGTTGCAAACAGGGAAGCCGCCGTCATCGAGCGAGCGAAGGAGAAGTTGCGGGAGCAACTGGCGTTGATGCATAACAAACGCATAAAATAATATTTGTTTAACTCTCCATTCTCAATTCAACAAACGCTTCATGCGTTTGTTGTGGTTTTGGTGATATGACCATTGTATTTATTTCATCTTGATATTAAAATTAACTACAATAAACTTTTATCGCGTTCAAGATGGAAATATACATTAATTAAATATTTGTTATAAGCAAGAACCTCAGTTTCATGGAGGTGACGTATGCGGCTATGCTGAAGATGGAAGGTATCACCAAGAGCTTCCCCGGAACCCTTGCATTGAATAATGTAAATCTGAATGTACGTGAAGGCGAAGTAATGGCGCTGCTTGGCGAAAACGGCGCTGGGAAAAGCACGCTGATGAAGGTTTTGACCGGCATTTACGAGCGGGACAGCGGCACGGTCATTCTTGACGGCAGGGAAGTTGCGTACACAAATCCCAAACAGGCGCAGGAAGACGGGATCGTCTTCATTCATCAGGAGCTGAACCTGATTCCGCATATGAAAGTATACGAGAACGTTTTTCTGGGCAGGGAGGTCAAAAAGAAGAACGGGCTGCTCGACCGTGAATATATGATAAAAAGAACTATGGAACTGCTGGAAACCGTAAAAATGAATCTTAATCCGCAGCAGGACATCCGCACGCTGTCGGTTGCGCAGCAGCAAATGGTGGAAATAACAAAAGCGCTGTCGATGGATACAAAAGTGATCGTCATGGATGAACCCACAGGCGCTTTGCCGGATGAAGAAGTGGGCAGCCTCTTTGAGATAATCCGCGAACTGAAAAAACAGAATAAATGTATTGTATATATTTCCCATCGGCTCAAGGAGGTATTTGAGATTTGCGACCGTGCCACCATCCTGCGGGACGGCTGCCTGATTGCGGAAAAAGATGTAAGCGAACTGACGCAGGATACTCTGATCAGCATGATGGTGGGCAGAACGCTGGATGAACAGTTCCCCCACGTCGATGTCACTCCCGGTGAAACAATACTGTCGGTGAAAAATCTTGGCAACGCGTATGTGCGGGATGTCAGCTTCGAGCTGCGCAAGGGTGAAATTCTGGGCGTTACCGGCCTTGTCGGCGCCGGCCGGACGGAACTCGCAAAAACATTGAGCGGCGTATTTCCCTGGACGAGCGGTACCGTCGCCATTAAGGGGCGCAATGTAAGTTTGAGGAGCACAAAACAGGCCATTAACAATGGAATCTACTATATGACCGAGGACAGGAAAGGCAACGGGCTTGTCATGCAATTGGATGTGCGCGCCAATGCCACATTGTCTTCCCTTGAAAAAATATCCTCTCCCTGGACCGGGGTAAACGGAAAAAAAGAAAGACGGACAGTTGGCGAATATATCGAGAGGCTCAATATCAGAACGCCCACAATGTTTCAAATTATCAAAAACCTCTCCGGCGGGAACCAGCAAAAGGTCATTCTTGCCAAGGCGCTTATGACCGAACCCGAAGTGCTTATTCTCGATGAACCGACCAGAGGAATCGACGTGGGCGCGAAAAAGGAAATTTATACGCTGATTAACCGACTAAAGGAGCGCGGCAAGGCAATTATCATGATCTCTTCCGAAATGCCGGAAATACTGGGCATGTGCGACCGCATCCTGGTGATGAACGAAGGGCGGTTAAAGGGAGAGTTATCAAGGCATGAAGCAAGCCAAGAAAAGATAATGGAAAAAATTATAAACTAGCATAGGGTGAAAAAAATGAATCAGCAGGCAAGGGAAAACGTAAAAGCATTTCTTTATAAATATAAACCGTTTGTAATAATGATTGCGATGGCTGTTATTTTCGGAATGATGAATCCAACGTTTATCAGGATTTCCAACTTGACCAATATATTCAGGCAAGTTGCCACAAATGCAATTTTAGCGGTTGGCGTGAGTTTCGTAATCCTGACGGGCGGTATTGACATCTCCGTCGGTTCAGTGCTTGGTTTTACGGGGGCAGTCGCCGTTTATCTCATTGTCCAGGAAGTGAATATAATACTTGTCGTGCTTATCAGCCTGGTTTTGGGCGCGATTATTGGGTGCGTTAACGGATTTTTTATCGCCAAATGCCGCCTTCAGCCCATGATTGTAACGCTTGCCACCATGTCGATTTTCCGCGGTGCTACTCTTGTTCTGACCGATGGCAGGCCCATTCCTTTGGGAAGCGGCGCGATGGCGCCATATTACAAATTCATCGGCAGCGGAATGCTTTTCGACAGAATCCCATCCCAGATGATTATTATGCTTGTTATTTACTGCCTGGCGTTCTTTGTGCTTAACCGCAGAGTGTACGGAAGACATGTTTATGCCGTCGGCGGAAATGAGGAAGCGGCAAATCTTTCGGGTATTAATGTGATAAAAACAAAGATAGCAGCCTATATGACATGCGGCGTTACGGCGGCTGTCGGCGGGTTGATAATATCGTCGCGAATATCCTCCGCTCAGCCCACAGCGGGCGTTTCATTTGAAATGGACGCAATCGCGGCGGTCGTAATCGGCGGAACTTCGCTCCGAGGCGGCCAGGGTCAGGTGCTCTTTTCCATGGTGGGCGCCATTATCATCGGCATGTTGAACAACATGCAAAACCTGATGAGAGTACCAAGTTATTACCAAACCATTGTAAAGGGGGTCATAATCCTCATCGCAGTATTACTGGATGAAAAGACAAAAAAAAGCGGCTAGGGTCCAGGTAAACTACGTGAAACAAAACTTATTTTGGGAGGTAAAAACATGAAAAGATCGTACAAAGCACTCACTCTGATTCTGGCGGCGGTTCTTTTTGCCGCGTTTACGATTGGCGCAGGCGCGGCGGATGCTGCGGAAGAAACTCTGATAGGCATGATCCTCTCGACCGACAGGACCGAATTCTTCAGAAAGGTACAGGATGGCGCCGAGGAAAAAAGCGCGGAGCTCGGGTATTCTTTGACAGTGTTTGGCTCAGACGACGACGCGAGCAAGGACATGACTAATATGGAGGACCTGATTTCCCTCAACCCGGCGGTCATTCTGTACAATCCTGTGGATTCGGACGCCGCGGGGGCGGTGATTGGGCTTGCAAACGCGAGAAACATTCCCGTTATCACTGTAGACCGGTCCGCGAGCGGCGGTAATGTAGTGTCGCATATCGCCTCGGATAATATTTACGGCGGCAAAATTGCCGGAGAGTATATTATCCGGCTGCTGGATGCGGACGGCGGACAGGTTGTGGAAATTCAGGGCATGGCAGGCACGTCGGCGGCCAACGATCGCGGAGAAGGCTTTCATTCCGCTGTGGGCGGCGCAGCGAACATCGAAGTGGTTGTCAGTCAAATAGGTAACTGGGATAAAAACCAGGCAATGTCGGTTATGGAAAACAGCCTGGAGGCTTTCCCGAATATCAAGGCCGTATTCGCGCATAATGATACAATGGCGCTGGGCGCCATGGAAGCGTGCCAGAACGCGCAGCGCGGCGATATTATCATCGTTGGTTTTGACGCGGACAGCGATGCGGTAGCCGCGGTGAAAAACGGGACAATGACGGCAACAGTGGAACAGCTTCCCGCGTTGATGGGCTCAACCGGCGTGGAGGTTGCCCACAAGCTCCTGACAGGGCAGGCGGTTGAAGAATTCATCGGCGTCGAAGTAAACTTAATAACCGAATAAACCGACAATCCGGGCCGCCTACGCAAAAGAGGCGGCCCGGATTGTTTCAAAAATATTGTATGCTGCTTTTCTTAAACTCTTTCAGGCTGAACAGCGTTTGGTAATCGGATATTTTTGCCAGCCGCGACAATGCTTTGACATGGGAAGCACATTCGTCTTCGGACGCGGCGTGGATCATGGTGTAGAGCGTATAACGAAAATCCGGCGGGGGTTTCCTTTCATAACAATGGGAGACAAACGCCTGCGCCGCAAATAATGCGCCAATCTTCTCAACATCCCGCGGAGGGACCCGCCAGACCACCATCGCGTTCGCCGCGAACCCTGCGATCTGATGATTTATGACTGCGCCCAGGCGCTTCAGCAAGCCTTTCTCCTGAAAAAACGCGATGCGTTCGAGCAAACGGTCAGGGGACATCCCCAATTCATCCGCTATAGATCGGTAGGGGTTTGCGGTTATGGGTATATCGCCTTGCAGCCTTTTTATGATTTTTTTATCATTTTCGGATAAAGTTATCGCACTCATACCGTAAACTTCGCGTCCAGTTTGAATTTTTGAATGGCGGGTAAGCTGTGGACAGTTACTCCAATTTTTTTCCGTATTTCGGCTATCGTTTGATCGAGTCGCTCCCGGTTTGGGGCGGTGGCGGTGAACCAGATGTTGTACGCGTGACCGCGAAGGTAGTTGTGGGTGACTTCGGTATATCGGTTTATAACTTCCGCCGCGTCCTCGATCTTTTCATCGGGTACCGACAGCGCGCACAGCGTGCTTACGAACCCCAACGCGCCGCTGTCAAAGACGCCGCCGATCCGCCGGATGATGTTTCCATCCTTCATCGCCTGCGCTCGCGACAAAACCTCTTCCTCGTTCAAGTCAAGCTTACGCCCCAACTCCCTAAACGGCCTTTCGCACAGGGGCAAACCGCTTTGCAGCAAATTGAGCAATTTTTTGTCAATATCATCCATGATCATGCCCCGCTGATCAACGAACATTAACTGCCTATTTCAGAATCCGTTAGGTAGCAGGCGGGATCCGACGCCCAAAAATCCCCCGTGACGGACTCCGCCCGCGCGCGGAAATTGCCGTTGCAGGCGTCCAGGAACCGGCAGTTCCCGCATCTGCCTTTAAGCAAAGGCTTGCGGTTTCTGAGTCCTTTGAGTATCGGATGTTCGGCATTTTTCCAGATTTCACTGAACGGCCGGTCCTTAACGTTCCCAAAGCCGTATTGCCTTGTAAACTGGTCGGCGTGGACATTTCCCTCATTGTCCACGCATGCGAACGCTATCCCCGAACGATTTCCGCCGTTTAGCCTCAGCATATCCAAAATATAGGCGTCTTTCGTCTTTAAATAAAGATAAACCCCGTCCGCGTGGTTATCGACCGTCAATATTTCCGTTTTGAGGCCCTTCTTCTCCGACAAAAGCGCGCGCCTGATGATTGTATCCATAACGCCGCGCGTTTGCTCATGCGTGATATCCTGTTCCATCATCGAGTTTGCCCGCCCCGAATAAACAAGGTGGTAGAAACAAACCCTGTCGATGTTCTCCTGCTCTGTCAAATCGAATATCCCGTCAATCTCGGTGTAATTGTGCCTGTTTATAGTAAACCTGAGTCCCACGCGCTGACGGATCGCGACGCAATTCCCGATTCCGTCAAGCGCCGTCCGGAAAGCGCCGCTTTTCCCGCGAAAACGGTCGTTCACGATTTCCAGTCCATCCAGACTGACTCCCACATAGCCAATTCCAAGCTCCTTCAGCGCTTTGGCCATAGGCATGTCGATCAGCGTTCCGTTTGTCGATATAGCAGGGCGGATACCCCCGGCTTTCGCGCGTTTCGCCAAATCAAGCAAATCGGGACGAAGAAGCGGCTCCCCGCCTGAAAACAAAAGCACGGGACAATTAAACTCGGCCAAATCGTCGATCAACGCGCAAGCCTGCTCGTGGGTCAGTTCATTTTCATAGGATGCGTTTTGGGACTCGCTGTAACAATGCTTACAGCTCAGATTACAGGTCCGCGTGCAGTTCCAGACGACGACGGGCCCCGCGGCTCGCGCTGACGCCGCGTATCTGAGGTCGTCCCCGTAATGATTTTCTTTGGTCAGTAATTTTGTCAGGCTGATCATGAAATCTCATCATTTTACCGGACGAGCGGATAAAGCGATCGACGGATATATACGCGAGGTTTCAATCAGATTAAACGCAGCTCAGCCCTGCATCGCGGCGGCTATCGCCTTTAGGTTCGCCAGTCCTTTTATAGCCAAGTCCTCACCCGAATCGGCAAGTTTGCGCCATATCGCGCAGTTGCCCGCAAGCTCCTCGAAGGAGGGGTCGAACGACTCTATCACAAGAGGGCCGTCGTAACCTATATCATGGAGAGCTCCGAAAAAATCCTTGAACGGCACAAGCCCCGTCCCCGGTATGCCCCTGTTGTTCTCGTTGACGTGTATGTAACCGAGGTACTGTTTGCCGCAGGTCTTTACCGCGCCGGAGAAACTCGTCTCCTCCATATTCATGTGGAAGCAGTCGAGGTGGACTTTGATGTTTTCGCCGCCGACGTCCTTGCAATATTTCACGGCGTCCTCCGCGACGTTGAGGAAGTGGGTCTCGAACCGGTTGATACATTCCACGCAGACGACGACATTGCCGGTTTCGCGCGCGTACGCCGCGACCTCTTTCATGTTCGTCACCGACCACTCCCACTCCTGTTCGGTGCGCGGTTTTTTTGTTATGTATCCCCACGCGGCGTAATTCACGCCGCCCAGTATGGGAGCCTTGATCTCGTTGCAGATATCCACCGCTTTCTTCATGGCCGAGACTGCGGCGCGGCGGATTTCCGGGTCGGGGGATATCGGGTTGGTTTCGGCTGTAAGCGTGGTGGTGCAGACACACTCGATGCCGATCTTATCCAACTCGGCTTTCACTTCCTTTACCGGAAAAGTAAACGGATTTGCTATTGCGAAATCGACGACCTCGAATCCCAACTCCTTTGCCTTGCCGATGATCCATAGATCTTTAGTCGTAAAATTCTCCGCCCAGATGAAAGAATCCACGCCAAACTTGAAGTACATGAGATAACTCCTCCTTACCATATGCTATTAGTGATTCGGTGACATTCGTGACTACGGTTTGTTGATTTTAACATATGCGCAGCCACGCTTAAATATTGATGACATTGCCAACGGAAGCCATTCTTTCAGCTATGCCGTACATATCGGTAATAGTCCCAACCGCCGGATTGTCCTGAAGCCCGTAGTAATTTACGCACGTACCGCATGTGAGAATTTCCGTTCCTCTTTGTTCCAGTTTTTTAAGGTCATCAATTGTATTTGCTCCGTCAGAGGTCAAATAAACGCCCGAATTAAAGAAAACCAGAAACTTTGGCGGAACGGGAAGTTCCGAGAGAGAATAAATATAGCCTTTAATCAGTATTTTTCCGAGTTCTTCCGCTCCCTCTCCCATAGTATTCCTGCCTATGGCAACGGCAAACCCGTTTGACGGCGCGCGGTTTGGTTCGGGCGGATTTTTTCCGTCTTTGTTAATGATAACCTCGTAAGAATCTTTCGCGTTCTCGGTATAAGAAAAACCGTATCCGTATCCATTCGCCATTTTCTTGAGGTTTTGCACGGCTGCGATATTATCAATTTTTACCAGCACGCTGTCCGCGCCCTGTTCGGCCAGCGCCTTCTTCGCTTCAATTACCGGAATCGGGCACGGATGTCCCAAAACATCGACAGTTTTCATTTTATCCGCTCCTGTTCGGGTATCAGAATAATATTACGTTTTTTTCTCTTTCTGCAATCTCGCCAATGATTCCGGCGGCGGGGTCGTCCGCTTGAATCGCCGCCAATAAATCCTCCGCCTGTTCGGAGGAAACGCATATTAAAAGTCCTCCCGACGTTTGGGGATCAAACAACAATTCCTGAAGCGCAAACGGCAAACCGCTCACGTCGGCCTTTCCTTCCAGATGATCGCGGTTTCTTTGTCCGGCGGCGGTCATAAGAAACTCATCGGCGTACCGGCGCGCCTCCTCGAAATACGGGATCGCGTTTGGATAAATCACGGCGGATACTTTGTCCGACGCCATTTCCAGCATGTGCGCCAATAATCCGAAGCCGGTTATATCAGTGCAGGCGCTGACGTTGAAACCGCGCATTTTTTCGGCCGCGTATCTGTTGAGCCTTTCCATTGAAGCAACGGCTTTTTCAACCGCTCCGGCGCTTGCGGCTTCCCCGCGGTGCGCCGCCATAATAATCCCGGTTCCTAAAGGCTTTGTTAAAATTAGCTTGTGACCTGTTTCGGGCGTGTTGTTCCTGATTATTTTATTATTATCAACAATGCCTGTTACAGCCAGGCCATATTTCGGCTCCTTGTCGTATATCGAATGTCCGCCCGCGAGGACGGCGGACGCCTCCGCCACCTTTTCCGCGCCGCCCGTTAATATCTCCCTGAGAATCTCCATATCCATAGACTGCGGGAAGCAAACAAGGTTCAAGGCGGTTACAGGGTTGCCTCCCATCGCGTAAATGTCGCTCAGGGCGTTTGCGGCGGCAACCCTGCCGAATATTTTCGGGTTGTTTATCATAGGCGGGAAGAAGTCCGCCGTCGTAACGATGGAGCGTTTTTCATCGAGCTTGTAAACGGCCGCGTCATCGGAAGAATCGTAGCCGACAATTAAATTCCCGTCATAAAATCCCGGCAGACTGTTCAGCAGCTTTGACAGTTCTCCCGGGCCTATTTTTGCGCCGCAGCCTCCGCTTGCGCAATTTTCCATAAGGGAGTTCAGCTTTTGTTCCATGAAAACACTCCTGTCTTTTATTTCGGTATAAAAAAAACGACCGTTTTCCGCCGCTCTCGAAAACAGGCCGATCTCGTCGATGTTTTTATCCGATAAAGCCTTGAGCGCCGGCGTAATTTCATTTTGATTTATCCTAAGGCAAATCCCGCAGCCCGCGATGATTTGCGACGGCAGGGGCAGCACGCCTGCGCGCAGTTTTTGTTCCAACAGGCATTGTTCCGCCTTTATCGCGAAATTTGTGTTACTGAATGTAATAATGTATTCCATTTACCTATCCCAAAGATTTAACTATTTCCCTTAACGCGGAAACGCCTTTTTGAATCTCGTCCTCGGTATTAAAATACGAGAATGAAAATCTTACCATCCCCAAGTCAACCGTGCCAAACCGCTTATGCAGCAATGGGGCGCAATGGCTTCCCGCGCGGGTCGCGATGCTATGGTCCTCCCAAAGCTGTTCTGCCAGCTCGGATGAAGTCAGCCCGGTGACATTGATTGAAATAATGGGCAGCCTGCTTTCAGATGAAAAGTCTCCGTAAATTTTGACCCGTTCAAGATTTTTTATGCCGTCATAAAACATTTTCATCAGCCGCGTTTCTTTGGCATGGATTGCGTCTATTCCGGTTTCATTGATAAAACAAACGCCTTTCCGCAGTCCGTATATGCCGTGGCCGTTCAGCGTTCCTGTCTCGAAAATATCCGGCATATTTTTTGATTGGAACGCCTCAAAACTATTGACTCCCGTGCCTCCGGTCTTAATTACGTCAAAATCAAACTTTCCGTTTATAATCACGCCGCCTGTTCCCTGCGGGCCGAATAATCCCTTGTGTCCCGTGAAGCAGAAAATATCGGCCATGCTGATATTGACGGGAACCACCCCAAAGGTTTGGGAAATATCCACAATCATCGTTATGCGGTTCGCTTTGCATACGTCATGGAGTTTTTGAAGCTCTGTAATATTGCCGGTCACGTTTGAGCCGTGCGTGCAAATAAAAAATCTTGCGGATGGTTTGAGCAGTCTTTCAAAGGAATCAATCAGCAGGTTTCCATTATCGTCGCAGTCAATAAAACCAATATCGCAGCTTTTGAGATATAAAGGACGTAATACCGAATTGTGTTCCGTTACCGTCGTGATTACCGAATCTTCTTTCCGAATCAGCCCGCCTATTGCCAAATTTAAGCTCTCCGTTGCCGAAGAAGTGAAAGCGACGTTTAAAGGATCGTCAAGCCCGATTAGTTTGGCAATTTCTACGCGGGTCTTGAAAATTTCACGATTCGCGAGTAACGCGGGTTCGTAAAAAGAGCGCCCCGCGTTGCCGAAATGGTTCACCGCATAGGCGACAGCCTCCGCGACTCCCGAAGGTTTTATTAAGGTTGTAGCGCTATTGTCGAAGTAAATCATCGAGGCAGCTCACTTCGGAAACCACTCTTATAGACAGAACGCAGCATATAGAGGCACAGTCTTCTTGCCGTCCGCGAAACCGAAATTTTTAGCGACTAACTTTACCGAGTAGGCCGGTTTATACGAGCCGATATATACGGCCAGACTTTTTGCTTTCGTGTTTTCGGCGGATTTGACCTCTATCGGTATCACCTTGCCCTCGCGCTGGATAACGAAGTCAACCTCCGCGCCGCGTTCGCTCATCCAATAGTAACAGGGGCAACCGTTCGCGATAAGCTGGCAGCAAACGTAATTTTCAACCATGCCGCCCTTGAAATCGGCTAAATCGCCCGATTGATACAGCACATCCTCCGCGGCAACACTCTTTTTCGCGCAAAGAAGCCCTACGTCCGAAACATAAATCTTGAAAGCGTCTATATCCTTGTAGTTTTCAAGCGGCTTTGCCGGCCGCTCAACCCTGTGGATACGGGTCGCGATGCCGGAGAGCGCCAGCCATTCTATGGCGTTTTCAAACTCCGCGGCCCGCGCCCCTGATTTAATCAATTTGTACTGAAAACGGGTATTTTTTTTGGAAAGCTGAACGGTGATATTGTCATAGGCCAGCCGCGTCTTTTTGATCTCGTTTTCTTTGTTATATTTACTCGTGTCATTCAGGTAGCCGGCCAATATCGACGCCTGGGTATGCCGCAGCAGGATGAAATCCTTCGTGGAGACGTATTTGTCCACACATTCCGGCATACCGCCTACGACAAGGTATTGGCGATAGTAGGACAACGCGGCGTCGTGCAAAACCGAGGGCATTGGTATGTCCGCCGCAAAGCACTCGCGGATTTGCGCTGTCAGCTCTCGCTCGCCAAAGGCCAATAGAAATTCTTCCATGTCCATCGGATGCAGCGTCTTGATGTCAGCCTTTCCGACAGGGAACTAAAAGGATTCACGGTTGACCGCTACTCCCAGCAT
>Ga0099364_10001132_pt1 | contig 44546 bp, 38 predicted proteins | sample TergutTh196P3_FD_73070 | JGI IMG/M metagenome (GOLD analysis project Ga0099364, IMG submission 73070) | Microcerotermes parvus P3 segment gut microbial communities from Pointe-Noire, Republic of the Congo - Th196 P3 | ecosystem: Host-associated > Arthropoda: Insects > Digestive system > Gut ...
GCGCGCCGCCCCCGCCGCCGCCCCCCCCCCCCCCCCCCCGGGCGGGGGGGCCGGGGCCGCGCCCGGGGGGCCCGCCCCCCCCCCCCGGGGGGGGGGCGGCCCCGGGCCCGCCGCCGCTCGACCCGGCCACGCTGGCGCAGGCGGCGGCGTTCGGCCGGGTGGCCGACGACGGCACCGTGTACGTCGTGGAGGCGGCGGGCGAGCGTGTCGTCGGGCAGGTCCCTGGTGCTACCGGTGACGACGCGCTGACGCTGTACGTGCGCCGCTTCGTGGACCTGGACGCCAAGGTCGCCCTGTTCGCCCAGCGGCTGACCGCCACCGACCTGTCGGTGAAGGAGATCGACCAGACCCTGGCCAAGCTCACCGAAGAGCTGGCCGAGCCGACCGCCGTCGGCGACCTGGACGGGCTGCGCACCCGCCTGGAGACTCTGCGCGAGACTGCCGACGAGCGCAAGCAGGCCGCGGAGGCCGAGCGGGCGGCCGCCCGGGAGCAGGCCCTGGCCGAGCGCACGGTGATCGTCGAGCAGGCCGAGAAGATCGCCGCGACCGACCCCGAGCGCATGCAGTGGCGCCCGGCCGGAGACCAGCTGCGCCAGCTGCTGGACGACTGGAAGACCGCGCAGCGGACCGGTCCGCGCCTGGACCGCGCCTCCGAGGACTCCCTGTGGAAGCGGTTCAGCCACGCCCGGACCACCTTCGACCGGGAGCGACGGCACCACTTCGCCCAGCTGGAGGCCCGCAACCACGAGGCCAAGGCCGCCAAGGAGGCGATCGTCGCCGAGGCCGAGGCCCTGGCCACGAGCGCCGACTGGGGCCCCACCGCGGGTGCCTACCGGGACCTGATGACCCGGTGGAAGGCCGTCGGCCGGGCCTCCCGCCAGGTCGACGACGCGCTGTGGGCCCGGTTCCGCGCCGCCCAGGAGCAGTTCTTCGCCGCGCGCAACGCCCAGTCGGCGCAGGTCGACGCCGAGTTCCAGGCCAACCTGGAGGTCAAGACCGCTCTGCTGGCCGAGGCCGAGGCCCTGCTGCCGGTCAAGGACCTGGCCGCGGCCAAGGCCGCGCTGCGGTCAATCCAGGCCCGCTGGGAGCAGGCCGGCAAGGTGCCGCGGGCCGATGTGCAGCGCATCGAGGCCCGGATGCGGGCGGTGGAGAACGCGGTCCGGGAGTCTGACGACGCGCACTGGAAGCGGACCAACCCCGAGACCCGGGCCCGGGCCGAAGGCATGGTCGCCCAGCTCCAGGCCGCTATCGCCAGCCTGGAGGCCGACCTGGCCCAGGCCACCGCCGCGGGCGACAAGCGCAAGGCCGCCGAGGCCCAGGCGGCGCTGGAGGCGCGTCAGGCCTGGCTGGCCCAGGCCGAGCAGGCCGCCCAGGACTCCCGCGGCTGATACCGGCCGCCCTGACCCACACCGGAGGATCCGTCGTGCTGCGTACCCACACCGCAGGTTCCCTGCGTGCCGAGGACATCGGCACCACCGTCACCCTCGCCGGGTGGGTGGACCGGCGTCGCGACCACGGCGGGGTCGCGTTCGTGGACCTGCGTGACGCCTCGGGTGCTGCCCAGGTGGTGATCCGTGACGAGCAGGTCGCGCACGGGCTGCGTTCCGAGTACGTGCTGCGGGTCACCGGCGCGGTGGCCCGGCGGCCGGAGGGCAACGAGAACCCGCACCTACCCACCGGTGAGGTCGAGGTGATCGCCGACGATATCCAGGTGCTCAACGAGGCCGCGGCGCTGCCGTTCCAGGTCTCGGCCTCGGTCGACGAACCGGTCGGGGAGGAGGCCCGGCTGCGCTACCGCTACCTGGACCTGCGCCGCCCCGCCCCGGCGCACGCCATCCGGCTGCGGGCCAAGGTCAACGCCGCGGCCCGGGCGGTGCTCGACGCGACGGGTTTCTGCGAGGTGGAGACCCCGACGCTGACCCGTTCCACCCCGGAGGGCGCCAGGGACTTCATCGTCCCGGCCCGGCTCGACCCCGGCTCGTGGTACGCGCTGCCGCAGAGCCCCCAGCTGTTCAAGCAGCTGCTCATGGTCGCCGGGCTGGAGCGGTACTACCAGATCGCGCGCTGCTACCGCGACGAGGACTTCCGGGCCGACCGCCAGCCGGAGTTCACCCAGCTCGACATCGAGATGAGCTTCGTCGACCAGGACGACGTCATCGCCGTCGGCGAACAGGTCGTCACCGCGCTGTGGGCGCTGATCGGCCACGAGATCACCACGCCGATACCCCGGATGACCTACGCCGACGCCATGGCCCGGTTCGGCACCGACAAGCCCGACCTGCGCTTCGGCCAAGAGCTGGTGGACCTCACCGGGTACTTCGCGGAGACGCCGTTCCGGGTGTTCCAGGCACCGTACGTCGGTGCGGTCGTCCAGCCGGGCGGCGCGGCGACCCCGCGGCGCGGTTTCGACGCCTGGCAGGAGTGGGCCAAGCAGCGCGGCGCCAAGGGCCTGGCGTACGTCACGGTCGCGCAGGACGGCACCCTGGCCGGCCCGGTCGCGAAGAACCTGTCCGATACCGAGCGCGACGGCCTGGTCGCCGCGGTCGGGGCCGCCCCGGGCGACGCGGTGTTCTTCGCCGCGGGCTCCCTGTCGCAGGCCCGGGCGCTGCTCGGTGCCGCCCGGCTGGAGATCGGCCGTCGCGGTGGGCTGGTCGACGACGAGGCGTGGTCGTTCGTCTGGGTGGTCGACGCGCCGCTGTTCAAGCCCACCGGTGAGGACGACGACGTCGCCGTGGGCGGCGGCGCCTGGACCGCCGTGCACCACGCCTTCACCTCCCCGACGCCCGACTGGGAGGCCCGCTTCGAGCAGTCCCCGGGCGAGGCCCTGGCCTACGCCTACGACCTGGTGTGCAACGGCAACGAGATCGGTGGTGGTTCGATCCGTATCCACCGTCGTGACGTGCAGGAACGTGTGTTCTCCGTCATGGGCATCGAGCCCGAGGCGGCCCAGGAGAAGTTCGGCTTCCTGCTCGACGCCTTCGCGTACGGCGCCCCGCCGCACGGCGGGATCGCGTTCGGCTGGGACCGGATCGTCGCGCTGCTGACCCGTTCGGAGTCGATCCGGGACGTCATCGCCTTCCCCAAGTCCGGCGGCGGCCACGACCCGCTCACCGGCGCCCCCGCCCCGATCACCCCCCAGCAGCGCAGAGAAGCCGGGGTAGACACCGCCCCGAAGCCCCAGACCTGCGACGCGCCCCAGCGGGCTGCCGGTCAGGGCTGATCGTCTCAGGCCCGGGCTGTCCGCACGACGAGCCGCTCCTGGTACATCGCGCACCAGGAGCGGTCTCAGCCGGGCTCAGGCGAGAGCAGGATCTGATCAGCTGCGGACCGTCCGCAGCGCTCCGAACAGACCACCGAAGTTCGCGACGATGAACAGCACGTACCATTTCACGTTGGCCGTGAGGTACTCGCTGATGTACTCGCCGCCCCCGAGCTTGTTGGTGATGTAGAACACGTCGGCTGCCACCGCGCCTGCTATCAGGCCGACGGCTCCTACGACCCCGACGACGACCAAGCCCACGAGCCCTTTCTGGGAGACCCCGTCGACCTTCCTCAGGAACAACCACACGGCGGCAAACCCTGCCACGAGACCGGGCACGGCGACGACGAACCTCGGCAGGCTCACGATCATCCAGGAGATGTACGAGACCGCGGCCGCCAGCACCACGCCCACGGGGATCGACAGGAGCGCGAACATGAGTCCTTTCTTCAGGTTCTCTGCCGGTTCCTCCGGGGCCAGGCCGTCGGCCACCAGGCCGTTCATCCACCCCGTCGGGCCCTGGCCGTCGGTGGGAGCCGATGATGTCGCCTGCTGGGGACCGTCGCCGGTGGCCTGGGGCTGGATCGCGTTCTGGGCTGGCTGGGCGTAGCCCCACTGCTGTGCCTGGGGGGCCTGGGGCTGCATCGACGGGGCCTGCTGTGAGGCTTGCTGCAGCTGGGCCTGGTAGGCCTGCTGCTGGGCCAGCTGGGCTTGATAGGCCTGCTGCTGGGCCAGCTGGGTCTGGTAGGCCTGCTGCTGGGCTAGCTGGGCTTGTGCCGACGGGGCCTGCTGCTGGGCCAGCTGGGCTTGTTGCTGCTGGGCTTGCTGCTGGGCCAGTTGGGCTTGCTGCTGGGCTTGTTGCTGGGCCAGCTGGGTCTGGTAGGCCTGCTGCTGGGCTAGCTGGGCTTGCGCTGACGGGGCTTGCTGCTGCTGGGCCAGCTGGGCTTGCTGCTGGGCCAGCCGGGTCTGGTAGGCCTGTTGCTGGGCTAGCGGGGCCTGTGCCGACGGGGCTTGCTGGGCCCGCTGCTGCTGGGCCTGTGCCGACGGGGCCTGCTGCTGCACTGCCTGGACGTACTGCTGGGGATACCCGGCGGCCTGCGCAGCCTGCGGGAACTGCGGCTGCGGGGCAGATGCTGCCGGTGGCTGTTGGGCTGCCTGGGGACCCCACTGCGCCTGCTGGGACCACTGTGCTTGCTGGGCCTGTGCCTGCTGTGCCTGTGCCTGGGCTTGTGCTTGCTGGGTCTGTGCCTGCTGGGCCTGGGCTTGTGCTTGCTGGGCCTGGGCCTGGGCCTGCACCGGCTGAGCGGCCCAGGGCGCCTGCGCCTGGGGCGGGCCCCACGCCGGAGCTGCCTGCGGGGGTTGCTGCGGGTGATATGGCTGGGGGGTAGACATGGTGCGCCTTCCTGGTATGAGCTAGGGCGGTGAGACGGTTGCCGCGCGCCCAGAAACCGGTCGCACCACACCCGGGCCTACCCCCCTGTGCAGGTGCGGTCACCGCTGCAATTCCACGTCGAGACGGCTTTAAGTGGTGCGCACGAAGGACGCTAGCACTCGGGCTTCAACCCCATCAGGTGTTTTGTGCACTGATCCGGGAACATTTGTCTCCGCCTGAAAAACGTGTGCCAGGCAGAAATGTTGCGTCACCCGCCGGGGGAGCGGCGGGTGCGACCCCGACCGGTCTTGTCTCCTGCCCCAGCGCTCCAGGCCGTCGCGACAGCACACTGCCCGGTCGGACGTAGGCTGCGGGCGTGGACCTGTTCGACGTCGGCGGCCTGACCACCCCTACCGCCGTGGACCCAGCCCGGGCACCGCTGGCGGTGCGGATGCGTCCGGCCGACGTGGCCGAGGTCGCGGGCCAGGCGCACCTGCTGGTGCCGGGCTCGCCGCTGCGGCGCCTGCTGGAACCCCTCCAGCCCGGCAGCCTCGACGCCACGGGGCCACCGTCGCTGCTGCTGTGGGGACCGCCGGGCACGGGCAAGACGACCCTGGCCTATCTCGTCGCGCACGGGTCGGGACGACGGTTCGTCGAGCTGTCCGCGGTGACCGCGGGCGTCAAGGACCTGCGTGCCGCCCTGGAGGACGCCCGTCGCCTGCTAGCCCGCAGCGGCACCGAGACGGTGCTGTTCATCGACGAGGTGCACCGCTTCAGCCGCACCCAGCAGGACGCGCTGCTGCCCGCGGTGGAGAACCGCTGGGTGACCCTGGTCGCCGCGACCACGGAGAACCCGTCGTTCTCCGTGGTCGCGCCGCTGCTGTCCCGCTCGCTGCTGCTCACCCTGCACCCGCTGACCGATGCCGACGTGGCCGCTCTGGTCCGCCGGGCCGTGACCGACGAGCGTGGTCTGGCCGGGGCGGTGACGCTGGACGACGCGGCGTGCGACCACATCGTCCGTCTCGCGGGCGGCGACGCCCGCCGCGCCCTGACCGTCCTGGAGGCCGCCGCCGGGGCCGTCCTGCGCCACGGGGCCAGCGGGTCGGCACCAGCCGTGACCACGACGGACGTGGAACGGGCCGTGGACGTGGCCGCAGTGCGCTACGACCGGGCCGGTGACCAGCACTACGACGTCGTCTCCGCCTTCATCAAGTCGATGCGCGGTTCGGACGTGGATGCCGCCCTGCACTACCTGGCCCGCATGCTGGCCGCGGGGGAGGACCCCCGGTTCGTCGCCCGCCGGATCGTCATCGCCGCCGCCGAGGACGTGGGTATGGCCGACCCGTCAGCCCTGCAGACCGCGGTGGCCGCGGCCCAGGCGGTGGCCCTCCTGGGGATGCCCGAGGCCCGGATCGTGCTGGCCGAGGCCGTCGTCCACCTGGCCACCGCACCGAAGTCGAACGCCGCCTACCTCGGTGTCGACAAAGCTCTGGCCGACGTGCGGGCGGGCCGGATCGGCACCGTCCCGGCCCACCTCCGCGACGCCCACTATGCCGGTGCCGACCGCCTCGGCCACGGCCAGGGCTACCAGTACGCCCACGACGCCCCGCACGCTGTCGCCGCCCAGCAGTACCTGCCCGACGTCCTGGTCGGCACCCGCTACTACGAACCCACCGACCGGGGCTACGAACGCCAGGTCGCCGAGCGGCTGGAGCGGATCCGCGAGCACCTGACGCTGAGCGCCGCCCAGGCACGTCCCTCCTCCCAGCTCGACTGACCCGCGCTTCAGCCCGACGCTCCAGCACCGCGGGCAGAGCCATGCCTCCAACACCAAGCCGATAAGGACGGTCCAGCTCATGGGTCTCACGCCGATCCACTGGTTCAAACTGGTGGATCGGCGTGGAACCCATGAGCTGGGACTCGCGCCGGGGCGGAATACCTGGGTTCGGCGGCGGCGGCGGCCATCGGCTAGGATGGCGCGGTTGCTCGTGGTGATCACCCGCTACCGAGCGCTACCTGGGGTCTTAGCCGCTGCACCAAAGGTCGGCCCCACGCCCGCTGCGCCGCCGCGGGTGTGACGTGACAACGACAGGACGACGAAACACATGACCAGCGTGACCCGTTCGCGCCGTCAGGTCCGGCTGAGCCGCGCGCTCGGCCTGGCGCTGACGCCCAAGGCCGTCAAGCACTTCGAGAAGCGCCCCTACCCGCCCGGTGAGCACGGCCGTGCCCGGCGCCGCACCGAGAGCGACTACGCGGTGCGGCTGCGCGAGAAGCAGCGGCTGCGCGCCCAGTACGCGCTGCGCGAGAAGCAGCTGGTGAAGGCCTACCAGAACGCCCGCAAGGCCCCCGGCCTGACCGGTGAGGCCCTGGTCGAAGACCTGGAGACCCGGCTGGACGCCGTGGTGCTGCGCGCCGGGTTCGCCCGCACCATCCTCCAGGCCCGTCAGGCCGTCACCCACCGGCACATCATGGTCGACGGCCGGATCGTGGACCGTCCCTCCTTCCGCGTCAAGGAGGGCCAGACCGTCCAGGTCAAGCCGAAGAGCCAGGCCACGGTGCCGTTCCAGATCGCCGCCGCCGGTACGCACCGGGACGTGCTGCCCGCCGTACCGGGCTACCTGGACGTGCAGCTGGAGAAGCTCTCCGCGCTGCTCACCCGTCGGCCCAAGCGGGCCGAGGTGCCGGTCACCTGCGACGTGCAGCTGGTCGTCGAGTACTACGCCCGCTGATCAACGCCAGCGCCGACGGCTGCCGCCTGTCAGTGCGGACCGCCGCCGGTAGGGTGGCCGACGTGCCGTAGCCGACTGCTGCGGACGATGGCGAGGAGGATCTCATGTCCGGTGGCGACATCGCGGGTCTGGTCGCGGCCTTCGCGTTCGTGCTGCTGGTCGGCGCGCTGGCCGTGCCGCTGCTCAAGCTGGGCCAGGTGCTGGACGAGGCCCGGACGTCCGTGCGGGAGATCACCGAGCACACCCTGCCGGTGATCGACGAAGCCGCCGGCCTGATGGCGTCGTCCAGCACCCAGGTCGTCAAGGTCGACACCATCACGACCTCGGCCGCCGAGGTGTCCCAGGACGTGGCCGCGCTGACGGCGCTGTTCTCCGCGACGGTCGGCCGGCCGCTGCTCAAGGTCGCCGCGTTCAGCGCTGGTGTGCGCCGCGCGTTCGGGCGCAAGCCATGACCCGGCGGCTGTTCTGGGTCGGGGTGGGTGTCGGCCTGACCATCCTGGCGATCCGCCAGGGCCGCGTCTGGTACGCCCGGGTGGTACCCGAACCGGCCGCCGGGGCGGTGGACACGGCGATCTCGGTGTCCCGCGGGCTGCGTGGGACGCTCGCGGAGTTCCGGGTCGGGCGCGACGAGAAGGAGGCCGAGCTCATGGCCGCCCTCGTGGGCGACCGCGACGTCGCCGCGCTGAAGGCCACAGCCCCGGAACGCAGGCGACGGCTGGCCGAGCGCTGGGGTCGGGACGACACCAGCCGACGTCGGTACGCCGACTGGGCCGACCAGCCGACGGAGGACCCCGAGGACGACGCCGCGGGCTACTCGTTCTGACCGCTCGTCCGGTTCCAAGTGGGGACGAAGCCCGCAAGATGCTCCAGGACTGATCCGATACCGAGGGACGATATGCGCACCGCCGATATCCGCCAGCGCTGGCTGGACTACTTCGCCAAGCAGGACCACCACATCGCCGAGTCGGTGCCGTTGATCTCGCCAGACCCGTCGATCCTGTTCACCATCGCCGGTATGGTGCCGTTCATCCCGTACATCCTGGGCACGCAGACCCCGCCCTGGCCCCGGGTGGCCAGCGTCCAGAAGTGCATCCGGACCAACGATATCGACAATGTCGGACGGACCACGCGGCACGGCACGTTCTTCCAGATGAACGGCAACTTCTCGTTCGGTGACTACTTCAAGGCCGAAGCCGTCGAGTACGCCTGGGAGCTGATCACCACGCCCCGGGACGCGGGTGGCTACGGGCTGGACGGCGAGAAGGTCTGGGTGACGATCTGGGACGAGGACGCCGAGTCGGCGGACGCGCTGGCCCGGGTCGGGGTACACGCTGGACAGGTGGTGCTGCTGCCCCGGGAGGAGATCTTCTGGGACACCGGCCAGCCTGGGCCGGCCGGGCCGTGCGCCGAGTTCCACATCGACCGGGGGCCCGAGTACGGCCCTGAGGTACGGGGCGGGAAGGCCGAGCCGGGCACCTGGGGCGAGGGCCCCAGCGGAGACCGCTACCTGGAGATCTGGAACCTGGTCTTCGACCAGTACCTGCGCGGCGAGGGCACCGGCAAGGACTACCCGCTGCTGCGCGAGCTGGACTCCAAGTCGATCGATACCGGCGCCGGGCTGGAACGCATCGCCTACCTGCTGCAGGGCAAGCAGAACATCTACGAGATCGACGAGGTCTTCCCGGTGATCGCCACGGCCGAGGAGATCACCGGCCGGACCTACGGGAGCGGCGGCGACGACGACGTGCGGTTCCGGGTGGTGGCCGACCACGTGCGGTCGTCGTTGATGCTCATCGGCGACGGGGTGCGGCCGGGCAACGAGGGCCGGGGCTACGTGCTGCGTCGCCTGCTGCGCCGCACCGTGCGGGCGATGCGGCTGCTGGGGGTGGCCGAACCGGTGCTGCCCCACCTGCTGCCGGTCAGCCGGGACGCGATGAGCCCGTCGTACCCGGACGTCGCGGCGGACTTTACCCGGATCGCCCAGGTGGCCTACGGGGAGGAAGAGGCCTTCCTGCGCACCCTGGCCGCCGGGACGACGATCCTCGACCTGGCGGTGCGCGCCGCCCAGGCCAAGGCGGGTGCGGACCAGGACGCCGTGCTGCCCGGCGACCAGGCGTTCGCCCTGCACGACACCTACGGCTTCCCGATCGACCTGACCCTGGAGATGGCCGCCGAGCAGGGCGTCACGGTGGACTCCGACGAGTTCCGCCGGCTGATGGCCGAGCAGAAGGCCCGGGCCCGGGCCGACGCCCTGGCCAAGAAGACCGGGCACGCCGACCTCAGCGCCTACGAGGCGGTGCGCACCGACCTGGCCGCGCCGGTGCGGTTCCTGGGCTACACCCAGTCCAGCGCGTCCGCCCGGGTCGTCGCGCTGCTGGTGGACGGCGTCCCGGTGCCCACGGCGACGGCCCCGGCGGACGTCGAGGTGATCCTCGACGCTACCCCGTTCTACGCCGAGGCCGGTGGTCAGCTGGCCGACCAGGGCCGGATCGACACCGACGGCGGCGCCCGGGTCGAGGTCGACGACGTCCAGGCCCCGATCGCCGGGCTGAACGTGCACCGCGGCCGCCTGGTGGACGGCAGGCTCACCGTCGGCGAACCGGGCCGGGCCGCCATCGACGTGGCCCGCCGGGGCCGGATCGCCCGGGCCCACACCGCCACCCACCTGCTGCACAAGGCGCTGCACGAGTCGCTGGGTCGTGACGCCACCCAGGCCGGCTCCCAGAACGCGCCCAGCCGGCTGCGCTTCGACTTCCGGCGCGGCACGGCCGTCCCGGTCTCGGCGCTGGCCGAGATCGAGGAGCGGGTGAACCTGCGGCTCCAGGAGAACCTGGAGGTCACCGACTCGGTCATGTCGCTGGCCCAGGCCCAGGAGCGAGGCGCCATGGCCCTGTTCGGCGAGAAGTACGGCAACCAGGTGCGCGTCGTCGATATCGGCGACGGCTGGTCGCTCGAGCTGTGCGCGGGCACCCACGTCCGGCGGTCCGGCGAGCTCGGGCTGGTCACGGTGCTGGGGGAGGCGTCCATCGGTTCGGGGGTGCGCCGCATCGACGCGCTGGTCGGTGCCGGTGCCTACGACGCCCACGCCCGGGAGCGGGTGCTGGTCGACCAGCTGTCCGGGCTGCTCGGGGCCCGGCCCGACGATCTGGCCGACCGGGTGTCGGGGCTGCTCACCAAGCTCAAGGACGCCGAACGTCAGCTCGGGGCCCTGCGCGCGGCCCAGCTCCGCGCCGCGGCGCCGGACCTCGCCGCCGGGGCCACGACGGTGGGGGACCGCCGCCTGGTCACCCACGACGCCGGCCAGGTCGCGTCGAACGACGACCTGCGCACCCTGGCCGTGGACGTCCGTGACCGGCTGGGGGAGTCGGCCCCGGCGGTGGTCGCGCTCGGCGGTGTGGTGAAAGACCGCGCCGCTGTGGTCGTGGCCACCAACCAGGCCGCCCGGACCGCCGGTGTGCGAGCCGGTGCCCTGGTCAAGATCGCCTCGGTGGTGCTCGGCGGCGGTGGTGGCGGCCGCGACGACATCGCCCAGGGCGGTGGTACCGACACGGTGCGGCTGGCCGACGCACTGACCGCTATCGTCCAGGATGTGACCCCCTGACCAGCCTTTCGACCGGAACAGACGTCTCTGCGCTGCCCCGTGCACCCCGGCTGGGGGTGGACGTCGGGTCGGTGCGGGTCGGGCTGGCCGCGAGCGACCCGGACGGGATCCTGGCCACGCCGGTGGCGACGCTGCCGAGGGCCTCGTCGCTGGACCAGGTGGTGGCCGCGGTCCACGAACGGGGTGCTGGTTGTGTGTACGTCGGGCTGCCACGACATCTTTCGGGTGCCGAAGGAGCCTCGGCGCGCGCCGCACGCGCGTACGCTGGGTCTCTAGCGCGAGCTGTCGCACCAGTCCCGGTGCGGTTGCTCGACGAGCGGCTGTCTACGACAGTGGCTCAGCAAGCGCTGCGGGCGGCTGGCCGGTCGTCCCGCGACCACCGCGGGGTCGTCGACCAGGCGGCGGCGGTAGTCATCCTGCAAGATGCGTTGGAGGCGGAACGGACGACAGGTAGGCGACCTGGAACGGTCGTGGACCCAGCAGACGTTGTACTGGTAGGTACAGCACCTGGGAGCGCAGCGTCGCAGGACACGGCGTCGCGGGACCTGGTGCAGGATACAGAGCCACAGGACGGCACGGCGGACTCGGGAGACATCGAGTGAGCGAACGACGAACGCAGCAGTGGGCCAGTTCCGGCCTGCTGGACGCTGGTCGCTCGGCGAGCGCCGGGCCGGACGACCTGTCCGACACCGATCAGCCAGCCCGTCGGTCGCGACGTGAGCTGCGCGAGGCCCGGCGCGAGACCGAGCCGTACCCGTCGTCGACGGCCGTCCCCGTCTCCGCCCGGCCGGAGACCGCGCCCGTCGTCAGACGGCAGCGACCGCGCCCCTCGACCTCCGGGACGCCGTACAGCGTCGTCGGCGCTGGGCCGATCAACGATGCTGATATCCCGACACCGCCGCGCGGCTACCGCCAGAGGGCGGTAGTCGACACAGCCGACCCGCGCCCGTCGCGTCGCACCGTACCGACCACGACGACCAGACCGGAGCGCCCGTCACGACGGGCCGAGCCGGACCCTGGGCCGGCCACCGGTCTGCTGAGACCGGTCCGCGACGAGCGGCCCGCCCCGGGCCCCCGGCCGCGGTCGGCGGAGCCCTCCCGTCGTTCGGAACGCACACCTGCCCGCCGGTCAGAACCGGCCGCACCGACCCGGCGGTCAGAACCGGCCGCACCGACCCGGCGGCCGGAGCAGGCCGTGCCCGCGCGGCCGGTCCAGGCCGACAGCCGACCCGCGTCGGTCCGGCCACCGGCCGCACCGACCCGCGAACCGAGCGAGTCGGCCCGCACGCTGGCCGATGCCGACCGCCGTCGGCTGGAGGCCTCCCGGCAGACCCGGAACCTCGACGACCCGTCGCTGGCGCGCGCTACCCGCCGCCCGGCGGAGCCCGAGCGGCCGGTGCGGCCCAGCGTCACCAGGGCTCCCGCGGCACAGGACCCCGCCTGGCCGCCGACCGGGGCGCGGCTGACCTGGCCGCCGACCGGTCCGGGTCAGGACCGCAAGGCCGCCCGGCAGACGTCGACCTCGTACCTCGACGGCGACAGCGTCGGTGACCGCCCGGCGGTCCCGGTGCGGACGCCCGAACCGCACAGCCCGACCTCGCGCCGGGCGGTCCCGGTGCCGTCGGCGTCCCAGACCGGGGTGGAACCTGTCCGGCCCACGGTGCGAGAGGTGGCGGGCGACCAGCGCAGCGCGGACCGCCTGCCGACGGCCGACCGCTCCTGGCCTCCGAGCGTCGCCGACGCGCCGTCCGAGCCGGTTCCGGCCGACCCGACCGCGGGTGACGGCTGGGCGCTGTTCTCCGACCAGCCGTCTGCTGATCCCGTCGCGCAGCCGAAGCGCCCGGTGCGTCGGCACCGGGCGCGGACCTTCGTCGTGATGACCGTGGTGCTGGCGATGGTGATCGGGGTCGGCTACGTCGTGGCCACCTCGCTCAACCTCTTCGCCACCAGCTCTGGTGGTGTCTCGGACTACACCGGCGAGGGGGAGGGGCCGGTCGACGTCACGGTGCGCAAGGGTGACTCTGGTGCGGCGATCGCCAGGACGCTGTACGACGCGGAGGTCGTGGCCACGCAGAAGGCGTTCGTCGACGTGTGCCGGGCCAGCTCCGACTGCCAGTCCATCCGGCCGGGCACCTACACCCTGAAGAAACGCATGAGCGCCGCCGCGGCGCTGGCCGCGCTGCTCAACCCGAACAACCTGAAGTCGGGCAAGCTGACGATCGCCGAGGGCAAGACTGCCACGCAGATCGTCGAGCAGATCAGCATCAAGACCGGTATCCCGGTGGCGGACCTCAACGCGGCGATCGCCGACCCGGCGTCGATCGGGCTGCCGCCGGAGGCTGGCGAGATCGTCGAGGGCTGGCTGTACCCGACCACCTATGACGTGGACCCGGACGCGACGGCGACCCAGGTGCTGAAGATGATGGTGGACAAGACCGTAGAGGTGCTGACGGCCAAGGAGGTGCCGCAGTCCGACTGGCAGCGGGTGCTGATCCAGGCGTCGATCGTCGAGCGTGAGGGTGGTATCAACACCGAGACCGGCGAGGACTACCGGCCAGCGATTGCCCGGGCCCTGCAGAACCGGCTGGACATCGGCAAGCCTCTCGAGGTGGACGCCACGACCATCTACGGCAACCCCGATCCCGATACGCCGGTGTCGGAGAAGAACAAGGACGCTGGTAACCCGTACAACACGTACAAGCACACCGGACTGCCGCCGGGCCCGATCGCCTCGCCCGGGGAGGTAGCGATCGATGCCGTGCTGCACCCGGCTGACGGCAGCTGGATCTACTGGGTGACGATCAACTACCAGACCAGGGACACCCGGTTCGCCGACACCTATCCCGAGCACCAGCAGAACGTGGCGCTGCTGCGGGAGTGGTACAACCAGCAGACCCAGTCGCCCGAGCCGTGAGGCGCGCCGCAGTCCTCGGCCGTCCCGTCGCCCACTCGCTGTCGCCGGTGCTGCACAGCGCCGCCTACGCTGCGCTCGGCCTGGACGACTGGACGTACGGGCGCCACGACGTGGGCGAGGCGGACCTGGTCGGCTTCCTGGCCAGCCTGGACAGCACCTGGGCGGGCCTGTCGCTGACCATGCCGCTGAAACGGGTCGCGCTCGACCTGGCCGACCATGCCGAGCCGCTGGCCCGGGCTGTCGGGGCGGCGAACACGCTGCTGCTCGGCCCGGCCGGTCGGACGGCGGTGAACACCGACGTGCACGGGATCGTCGCGGCGTTCCGCGAGGCGCAGGTGACCGCGGCCACGACCGGGGCGGTGCTCGGCGGCGGCGCCACCGCGGCCTCGGCCCTGGCCGCGCTCGGCCAGCTCGGGGTCCGGGCGCCGGTGGTACTGGTCCGTTCGGTGCCCCGGGCCGGCCACCTGCTGCCGCTGGGCCGCCGGATGGGTCTGGAGGTCGGGTTGCGCAGGCTGTCGGCGGCGCCCGCCGTCGTCGCCGCCTGCGATGTCGTGGTGTCCACCCTGCCCGCGGGTACCGATGGGCTGGAGCAGGCGCTGGACCAGGTCGGCGGCGCGCTGCTGGACGTGCGTTACGACTGTCGTCCTGGTCCGCTGTCGGTGGCCTGGTGCCGGGCCGGGGGGCAGGCTGTCGGCGGGGAGCGGATGCTGCTGCACCAGGCCGCCGAGCAGGTCCGGCTGATGACTGGTCACCCGGCCCCGCTCGCCGCGATGGACCACGCTCTGACCGCCGCCCTCGCCGCGGCCGACCCGACCGCGCGCTGACACGGTCGCGCTGATACCGGTCGCGCGGTCAGAGCACCGGGGACGAGCCCACCCGGAGAGACGCTCCGCGGGCGGCACACCTCACATCCGCCCCTGTCGTTGCCGATGGGCCGTTCGGACCCTTCATGGGCGCGACGTGGGAGGCGATGCGTGAAACAGCTGGCAGAAGTCCTGCTGGACGAAGGCTTGGTAACACAGAACCAGCTGATGACAGCGGTTAACGAGCAGTCCCACCGCGGCCTGCCCCTGGGCCGGACGCTGGTCGAGCTCGGCATCCTCAGCGAGGACCAGCTGGTCCGGGCGCTGGCCGCACAGGTCGGGATGATGTTCTGCGACCTGGACGAGTACCCGGTGGACCGGACGGCGGTGTCGACCATCCCGGCGGCGCTGTGCCGCCGGTACACGGTGCTGCCTGTCGGGTTCGCCGACGGGTACCTGCTGCTGGCCACGTCGGACCCGAGCAACGTCGTCGCGGTGGACGACGCCCGGGCGGCGTCGGGCTATTCGGTGCGGCCGGTGATCGCCACCTACGACAACCTGCTGCGGGCGATCGACCGGTACTGCCGGGCCGACGACGAGATGGAAGACCTCACCTCGGCGTTCGAGGACGAGGGCCCGACGCTGACCGACCTGTCCGCCCAGGTCAGCGATGTCAGCGACGACGACGCGCCGATCGTGAAGTTCGTGAACCTGCTGGTCACCCAGGCCATCACGGACCGGGCGTCGGATATCCACATCGAGCCCAGCGAAGGCGGTCTGGGTGTGCGGTACCGGATCGACGGGGTGCTGCACGAGGTGCACAACTCGCCCAAGCACATGCAGAACGCGGTGATCTCCCGGGTGAAGATCCTCTCGGACATCGATATCGCCGAGCGGCGCAAGCCGCAGGACGGCCGCATGTCGGTGGTCCACAACGGCCGCAAGATCGACCTGCGCGTGGCGACGCTGCCGACCGTGTGGGGCGAGAAGATCGTGATGCGGATCCTGGACAACTCCACGGCCAGCCTGGACCTGCGCGATCTTTCTTTCGGCGAGGAGAACTACGGCACGTACCGCGAGTCGTTCACCAAGCCGTACGGGATGATCCTGGTCACCGGCCCGACCGGGTCGGGCAAGTCGACCACCCTGTACGCCACGCTCAACGCGGTGGCCCGGCCCGAGATCAACGTCATCACGGTCGAGGACCCGGTGGAGTACCGGCTGCCGGGTATCAACCAGGTGCAGGTCAACCCCAAGGCCGGCCTGACCTTCGCCGGGGCGCTGCGCTCGATCCTGCGCTCCGACCCTGACGTGGTGCTGCTGGGTGAGATCCGGGACCACGAGACCGCGCAGATCGCCATCGAGGCGGCCCTGACCGGTCACCTGGTGCTGTCCACGCTGCACACCAACGACGCCCCGTCGGCGGTGACGCGGCTGACCGAGATGGGCATCGAACCGTTCCTGGTCGGCTCGGCCCTGGACTGCGTCGTGGCCCAGCGGCTGGCTCGCAAGCTGTGCGACAAGTGCTCCGAGACCTACCAGCCGGACCCGGTCGAACTCACCGCGGCGCGGTTCCCGTGGAGCGAGGGCACGCCGCTGCCGACGCTGCACCGTCCGGTCGGGTGCGTGGCCTGCTCGCGCACCGGGTACCGGGGCCGGGTGGCGCTGCACGAGGTCATGCCGGTGACCGAGGAGATCGAACGGATGGCGGTCGCGCACAGCTCGGCGGCCGAGATCGCCCACGTCGCCCTGGAGCAGGGGATGGTCGACCTGCGCCACGACGGCTGGGCCAAGGTCCGGGCCGGTCGTACGTCCCTGGAAGAGATCATGAGGGTGGTCGCGTGAGTAACCAGCAGCCGATGTTCCAGCCCCAGCACCCCCAGCCGGGGCTGCCCCAGACCCGGGAACAGCCGCAGGCCTCGCTCCGCCAGCCACCGGACGGGTTCCGGCCGCAGCCCCGGTCGGTGCAGCCGCCGCCGTCGGCCCCCCCGGCCCAGCTGGCGCCACCGCCGACCAGTCCGCCGCCTCGGGTGACGCCCGAGCCCGCGCCGCAGCGCCGGTCGGCCCAGCCGCCGCCCCCGGCGGCCAGACCGCCGAAGCCGGCCTCGGAGCGCAGCGGCCCCGAGGGCAGCACCCGCGACCGGCTCGGTAACTTCACCCAGGTACGCGAGGATGACCTGGACATCAACGCCGCGATGGCCGAGATGGTCAAGCGCGAGGCGTCCGACCTGCACCTGACCGTCGGCGCCCCGCCGATGGTCCGGGTCTCCGGCCACCTGCAGCCGCTGGAGCAGTTCGGCCAGCTGAGCGCCGAGCCGCTGCGCCGGGTGCTCTACTCCATCCTGACCCAGGCCCAGCGGGAGAAGTTCGAGGCCGAGCTGGAGCTGGACTTCTCGCACACGGTGCGCGGGGTGGGCCGGTTCCGGGTGAACCTGTACCAGCAGCGTGAGGCCCTGGGGGCCGCGTTCCGGCTCATCCCGTACGACATCACGCCCCTGTCCCAGCTGGGCATGCCCAAGACGGTGGGGACCTTCGCCGGGCTGCCCCGCGGGCTGGTGCTCGTCACCGGTCCGACCGGATCGGGCAAGTCGACGACGCTGGCCGCCATCATCGACCTGGCCAACGAGACCCGGTCCGACCACATCATCACCGTGGAAGACCCGATCGAGTTCCTGCACCACCACAAGAAGTGCCTGGTCAACCAGCGCGAGGTCGGTACGGACACCTGGTCGTTCGCCAACGCCCTGAAGCACTCGCTGCGCGAGGACCCGGACATCATCCTGGTCGGCGAGCTGCGTGACCTGGAGACGATGTCCGTGGCCCTCACGGCAGCCGAGACCGGGCACCTGGTGTTCGCCACCCTGCACACCCAGGACGCGGCGCAGACCATCGACCGGTTCGTCGACGTGTTCTCCGGCGACCAGCAGGCCCAGGTGCGGACCCAGCTGTCCGCGGCCCTGCAGGGCGTGGTCTGCCAGAGCCTGTGCAAGCGGGCCAACGGGATGGGCCGGGTGGTGGCCACGGAGGTCATGGTGGCCACCCCGGCCATCCGCAACATGGTCCGCGAGGGCAAGACGCACCAGATCTACACGGCCATGCAGGCCGGTGCCGAGCTGGGGATGCACACCATGGACCAGTCTCTGGCCGAGCTGGTCCGCAACGGGAAGATCACCTACGAGACGGGCCTGGAGAAGGCCCATCACATCGATGACTTCAACAAGCTGACCGGTCGCGAGGTAAGGATGCTGCAGGGCGCCAGCTCGATGCAGGACGCGACCGCCGGACGGTTAGGAGGCCGCTGATGGCCGAGGCACGGGTCTTCGAGTACGAGGTCCGCGAGGCGGACGGCAAGATCACCAAGGGCAAGCTGGAGGCATCCAGCCAGGCCCAGGTCGCCACCAAGCTGCGCGGCCTGGGTGTCGCGCCGCTGAGCATCAAAGAGGTCTCCACCGGTGGGATGCACACCGAGATCAAGATCGGCGGCGGCCGGGTCAAGCTCAAGGACCTGGCGGTCACCACCCGGCAGATCGCGACGATGATCAGCGCCGGTCTGTCGCTGCTGCGCAGCCTGACGATCGTCTCGGAGCAGGCCGAGAACGCCACGCTGCGCAAGGTGCTGGGGCAGGTACGCGGGGACGTCGAGTCTGGCCAGTCGTTGTCCTCGGCGGTCGCCCAGCACCGGGACGTCTTCCCGCCGCTGATGATCAACATGATCCGGGCCGGGGAGGTCGGCGGGTTCCTGGAGGAGTCCCTTGACTCGGTGGCCAACAACTTCGAGGCCGAGGTCAAGCTGCGCGGCCAGGTGAAGTCGGCCATGACCTACCCGATGGTGGTGTTCGTCATGGCCATCCTGGCGACCTTCGGGATGCTCATCTTCATCGTGCCGATCTTCAAGGGCATGTTCGAGGACCTGGGCGGCAAGCTGCCGGCCATGACGCAGATGCTCGTCACCGCGTCCGAGTCGATGCGGTTCGTGGTGCCGGTCCTGGTCGTCGGCATCACCGCGTTCACCGTGTGGTGGCGCAAGAACAAGAACAAGGACGCCGTGCGCGCGGTGTACCAGCCGGCCACGCTGCGGGTGCCGGTATTCGGGGCGCTGGTGAAGAAGATCGCCATCTCCCGCTTCACCCGGAACCTGGGCACGATGGTCGGGGCCGGGGTGCCGATCCTGCAGGCCCTGGACATCGTGGGGGAGACCTCCGGCCAGTGGTCGGTGGAGCAGGCCGTCAAGGACGTCAAGGAGTCGGTGCGCGAGGGCAAGTCGCTGGCCGGGCCGCTGGGCAAGCACCCGGTGTTTCCCCCCATGGTGGTGCAGATGGTCGCCACCGGTGAGGACGCCGGTGCCCTGGAGCCGATGCTGAAGAAGGTGTCGGACTTCTACGACGCCGAGGTCGAGTCCACGACCGCCCAGCTGACCAGCCTCATCGAGCCGATGATGATCGCCTTCCTCGGCATCGTGGTCGGCGGCATGATCGTCGCCCTCTACATGCCGATCTTCTCGATCATGGACCTCGTCCAGTAGGTCCCGATCTGGTCCGATCGGGTTGTCCCTACCACGGTGGACTCAGACTCGCAACTCGAAGGCCGATGAAGAGGCCGGAGGCGAGAGAACCTCGCATCTGCAAGTCCCTGACACTGAAACCGAAAGTAGGCACACATGAGCGCACAGATTCGCAAGGTCATGACCAAGCGGCAGCGGGGCGAGGGTGGCTTCACCCTGATCGAGCTCCTCGTCGTCGTCGTCATCATCGGCATCCTGGCCGCGATCGCCATCCCGGCGTTCCTGCGTCAGCGCGAGAAGGCTTGGGCCTCCCAGGTCAAGTCGGACCTGAAGAACGCCGCGACCGCCGCCGAGGCCTACTCGGTGGACAACAACGGCGGGTACGCAAGCATGGACATGAAAGCGCTGCAGGATAACGGCTACAACTCCACGAAGGGTGTCAACCTGACGGTCGTCTCGGCGACCGCCACCACGTACGAGCTGTCAGCGTGGCAGGACAACCTCGGCAACGGCAAGGTCTGGACCTACAGCTCCGAAGATGGAGTCATCGAGGGTCCGTGATGAGCTAGCCACTCGCACCGCCGGTGCCGGTGAGGTGTCCCTCACCGGCACCGCCGGGCGTGGGAGTCGATCACGATCCTCTAAGTCCCAGCCTGACCAACGACCGACCGTGAGGAGCCGGTGCCATGCGGGCGTTGCGCGACAAGCTGCGTCGTCGGGACGACGGCTTCACCATCACCGAGGTGATGGCGGCGCTGTTGATCTTCGCGCTGATGTCGACGGGGTCGATCTTCGCGACCATGTCGATGCTCCAGATCACCCGGGACGCCCGTAACCGGCAGGTCGCGGCGAATCTCGCGGCGCAGGAGATCGACACGGTCCGCTCCTACGCCGACGCCACCGCGGTCGTGGACCGCGCTTTCGACCCGCCCGCGCAGAACGGCACCGAGTTCCACGTCGACCGGGCCGTGTCGTGGCAGTCGATCCCCGTCGGCGACGACGAGGGCGAGGGCTGCACCCTGGCTCCGATGCGTTTTGTGGCCGCGGTCACCGTGACGGTGACCTGGAAGGGCATGCGCCCCCAGACCGCGCCGGTCACGTCCGACACCCTGCTGACCGCGCGCGACCTGCAGACCGACGACAACGCGGGCACCGTCGCCGTCACGGTGCTCGGCGCGGACGGCACCGGCCGCAGCGGGGTGCGCGTCCAGGGAGGTGGGGTCAGCGTGGTCACCGACACCCGGGGACGGGCGGTCCTGGTCAACGTGCCGACCGGTGTCCAGACGGTCTCCGTCGAGAAACCCGGCTACGTCGACGAGAAGCAGGACCCCAGGCCGAAGAAGGACACGATGGTCTCCGCCGGCAGCTGCACCGAGGTGCAGTTCCAGTACGACGAGACCACCCGCGCGAACGTGTACTACGCGGCGAACTACATCATGGACTACGGCCAGCGGCCCTATGTGCTGTTCCCCAGCATCAGCTCACCGCCGGTCGGCACCGTGCGGGCCTTCGCCGAGCTCCAGGCGACATTCTCCAACCCTGCTACCGGAGACTACGCAGCTGTGATGCCGACGACGAACACCATGGTCGGGGGGCTGGACCTGCACCCGTTCGCCTCGGGCTACACCGTGTACGCCGGGGACTGCGACACGGCGGACCCGGTGTACTGGGGTGCCCCGGCTCTCGCCCCGTTCGCCATCACCCCAGGCGGTGAGGCAGAGGTGTACGTGCCGATGGGTGTGGTGGTCCTCGACACCCACGGTGGCAGCCCCAACGAGATCCGCGCCAAGCCGGTCGACCCGGCGAGCAACCAGGACGTCACGCCGACGGACATGAGGGGCTGCTCCACCCTCCAGTACAGCTTCGGCTCCGCCGACGGCTACACGATCACCGGTACAGCGGCGCTCGCCCTGCCGTACGGGTCGTGGATCATCACCTACAGCGACGGGGGCGGGCAGGGCAGCGTCCCCCAGTCGTGGCTGACCGGGCTGGACCTTCCGGCGGAGGCCGGACGCGGACTGCCCGCGGTGCAGACCACGACGGCCAAGCGGACAGGTGATGTCATCGTCACCGTGAGGCCGGTGGTCCCGTGAGGCGCCGGGCCCGCGACGACGCGGGTGTCACCCTGGCCGAGACGCTGGTCGTCATGATGCTCATGGGCGTCGTCGGCGCGCTGGTGCTGAGCTTCGCGCTGCTGGTCCAGAGCAAGGTGTCGTCGTCCCAGGTGATGAACGAGAACACCAACCAGGCCTCGGCCGCGACGAACGAGATCACCCGTCTGCTGCGCGGGGCCGTCACCCTGAAGGTCAGGGCCCAGCCGGACAGCCCGGCCTTCGTCGAGGCCGATGCCACGTCCATGACCTTCTACACCGTCGTGGACACCGATCCGATGACCACACCGCCGATGCTGGTGCGCCTCGAGGTCACCGCCACGGGCGACCTGGTCGAGAAGCGGTGGCTGGTCAACCCGACCTCCTCGGACCCGTTCTGGACCTTCCCGGCCACCACCCAGACGCCGAGCTCGAGCCGGGTCGTCGCGCGCGGCATGATGGCCACCCCCGGATCGGGCAAGGCCCTGTTCACCTACCTGTCGTACGACGCCGACGGCAACGAGGTACCCGTCGCCGGGACGGGGGCGCTGACCAAGCAGCAGCGGGCCGCCGTGGGTGCGGTCCGGGTCGACGCTGAGGCCCAGACCGGTACGCGCGCTCGGTCGACCCTGGTGACCACCCTGGTCGGGCTGCGCAACCTTCCCGCCGGGAGCCACGGAGCCCACTGATGAGACGGCGTCCGCAGACGGCCCGGTGCCCAGGGAGACGAACCTCGCGAAGGAGGCAACCGATGACGCGACTGCTCTGTCGTCCGCAGGGCGACGACCGCGGGATGTCGCTGGTCGTGGTGATCGCCGTGACCGCGGTCATGGCCACGCTGGTCGTCGCCGGGACCGCGATGGCGCTGAGCTCCCAGAGGCACGGCCACCGGACCGCCGCCTGGGACGCCTCGCTCGCCGCGGCCTACGGCGGGGTGGAGGACTACCGCTCCCGGCTGACCGCCAATCCCGAGTACTGGCGCTACGGCAACCCGGCCGCGCCGTTCACCCTGGGCAGCGGCAGCGCGGTCGTCGCCCCGCCGATACCCAACCCGGCCTTCGACACCACCCCCGGAGGCAGCTGGGGGACCATCGTCAGCCACGGGGACGGGGCGGTCGCGCGCTACCGCTACGAGGTCGACACCTCCGAGTACGAGTCCCTGGGACGCATCCGGCTGCGGTCCACGGGTGCGGTCGGCAACGACACCCGGACGGTGGTCGCCTCGATCGGCCAGGAAGGTTTCATCCGGTTCCTGTACTGGAGCGACTACGAGATCATGCAGAGCGCCGCCGAGGGCGCAACCTGCCGGAACAACGCCTGGGACACCGTGCACAACCGGCTGAAGTACGCCTGGGAGGGGCGCAGCTGCGGCGGTGACGTCTACTACGGCGGTACCGACGTCTTCAACGGTCCGTTCTACACCAACGACCAGCCGATGATCTGCGACGGCACCTTCAACGACGTGGTCCTGACGATGCCGCTGGCCGTGAACCCGACATCGTTGTACCGGCCGTACAGCTGCGGCGGCGGCCCGCCCAGCTTCGCCGTCCCGCCGCAGCAGCCGGAGGTCCCGATCGAGCTGCCGCCGACGAACGCCGAGATGAAGCGCGAGACACGCTACGACCTCGCTGCCAACCCGGGCTGCCTGTATACCGGGCCGACCGCGATCACCTTCGGCTCCGACGGCACCATGACGGTCCGCTCGCCGTGGACGAAGTTCACCCAGACCTCGGGCAGCGGCGATACCGTCGGCCGGAACACGGCTGGCCGTTGCGGGGCACCAGGCACCGGGCCCAACCAGCTGGGGCACGCCGACGGTGCGACGGTCCCCGTGGTCGAGGGCAGTCTCGTGTTCGTGCAGAACGTGCCGACCAGCTCTGCCAACGTCAACTACACCGCCCAGGACGCGGCGGAGAAGGCCGCTCGCTGCGGTGCCGCCGACGGGTCGCAGAACGGGCTGGGCTACCCCCTGGCAGGCGAGGACACGACCCGGTCCCGGGTGCCGCGCTCGTACGGTTGCACCGTAGGCGACGTCTTCGTCAAGGGGCAGTTCAAAGGACACATGTCGGTCGCGGCCGAGAACTACCTGTGGATCGCCAGCGACCAGGGTCAGTCCGTGGGCGGTGTCACCTACGCCACGTCGGGCTCGGTGCTCGGCCTGGTCGGCCAGGCTGCCGTCATGATCTGGCACCCGGTGACGGCTACCGGTGTCAATATCCTGGCCGTCCAGGACGTGAGGATCGACGGTGCCGTGCTGTCCGTCGCCGGGACGATGGCGGTCCAGAACTACGACCTCGGGGCCCACCGAGGGAATATCGTGCTGTTCGGAGCGGTCGCCCAGAAGTACCTCGACCCGACCGAGTGCTACGGCTGCACGGGTGCGGGCTGGGCGGGCAACACCACCGGTTTCGGGACCGACTTCACCTACGACACCCGGCTGCAGAACATCGCACCGCCGAAGTTCCTGCAACCGTCGATCACCACGTTCAAGGCCACCCAGGTCGCCGAGGTCCGGGCGGCTTTCGACCCAGAGGGCAGCTTCACCGGATGAGGCTGCTTCACCGGACGGCGCCGCGCGGGGTGCTCGCCTGCCTTGCCGCGCCCCGGGCCGATCGAGGGTAGCCTGTGTCGGTGCAGGTCCTGGCGTCGGTGACCGAGGCAGCGTCGCGGACGTACCTGACCGGCCTGCCCCGCTCGCGCACGGCGCCGCGCGCGGGACTGAGCACGGAACTGGGAGACACGCCCTAGATGAACGTACTTCTGCTCGTCCTCGTCGGGCTGCTGGGTCTGGCGGTCGGCTCCTTCCTCAACGTCCTGGTGTGGCGGGTGCCGCAGGACAAGTCGGTCGTCTCGCCGCCCAGCGCCTGCCCGGCCTGCGGTCACGCCGTCCGCGCCCGGGACAACGTGCCCGTGCTGTCCTGGGTGCTGCTGCGCGGCCGGTGCCGGGACTGCGCCGCGCCGATCTCCCGGCGCTACCCCCTGGTCGAGATCGGCAGCGCGGCGGCGTTCGTCCTGGTCGCGCTGAAGTTCGGGCTGACCTGGCCGCTCCCGGCCTTTCTGTACCTGGCCGCGGTGGGGATCGCCCTGGCGCTCATCGACCTGGACCACCAGCGCCTGCCCGACGCGCTGGTGCTGCCGTCGTACCCGGTCGTGGCGCTGCTGCTGGTCCTGGCCAGCCTCGACCCCGGCGGCACCGCCGACTGGGGTGCGCTGGGCCGCGGGGCGATCGGCGGGGCCGCGCTGTTCGTCTTCTACTTCCTGCTGTGGTTCTTCGGCGGGATGGGTTTCGGCGACGTGAAGCTCGCCGGGGTGCTGGGCCTGGCGACCGCCTGGCTGGGCTGGGGTGCGTTCGCCGTGGGCACCTTCGCCGCTTTCCTCGTCGGCGGGCTGGTCTCGTTGGTCCTCGTGGTGGCCCGGCGGGCCGGACGCAAGACGAAGGTGCCGTTCGGCCCGTCGATGATCGTCGGCGCGGCGGTCGGCGTCGCCTGGGGCGAACCGGTGTGGTCCGCCTACACCCAGACCTGGAGCTGACGCCATACCACGGCGGCTGAACGCTGGCCAACGCTCAAGGAACGCCTGTCGAGTATTCCTCAGGGTGCGCCGCATCGTCCCGATAGGTGCGACGTGGTGCGAACTGAGGGGAGCGCGGTGTGAGCGCGTCGAAGATCGTCGGTCTGGACATCGGTACCGGGCACCTGCGTGCCGTCGAGATCGCCCAGGGGCGAGGTGACTCCCCTGGCACGGTGACCCGGGTCGCCGAGGTCGACCTGCCGCCGGGAGCCGTGCGCGACGGTGAGGTCGCCGAGCCTCACACCGTGGCGACGACGCTGCGGCAGCTGTGGGGCCGGGCGAAGTTCGCCGGGACCGACGTGGTGCTCGGTGTCGGCAACCAGCGCGTCATCGTGCGCGACCTGGAGATGCCGTCGATGGCCCAGCCCCAGATCAAGGCCGCCCTGCCGTTCCAGGTCGGGGAGATGCTGCCGGTGGCCGTCGAGGACGCGCTGCTGGACTACATGCCGCTCACCCAGCGCGACAGCGAGACCGGTCCCGTGGTCAACGGTCTGCTGGTCGCGGCCACCAAGGACACCGTGCAGGCCAACGTCCGCGCCGTCCAGCTGGCCAAGCTGACGCCGGTGGCCGTGGACCTGGCCGCCTTCGCCCAGTGCCGGGCGCTGCTGCGCGGCGACCTGCTGCGGCAGGTCGTCGGCCTGGTCGACGTCGGCGCCCGGGTGACCACGGTGGTCATCGCCGCCTTCGGGGTGCCCCGGGTGGTGCGGCTGATCGCGGCCGGCGGCCAGGACGTCACCGACACGCTGGCCGACACCCTGGCGGTCTCCGCCGCCGAGGCCGAGAAGCTCAAGCGCCGGGTCGGGTTCGGCCAGGGGTCGACGCCCGAGACCGCCAAGGCCGCCGACGTCATCGGGGCGGTGACCCGCAACGTCGTGGAGTCGATCCGCAACACCTTCGTCTACTACGCCGCGAGCAACCCCGGCCAGGGAGTGACCAACGTGGTCATGACCGGTGGTGGGGTGAGCCTGCCCGGGTTCGGTCAGTACCTGGCGAACTCCGCGCGGCTGCCGCTGGTCATGGGGCAGCCCTTCGACGGGCTGGAAGCATCGCCGCGCGCCGGTATCGACCCGTCCCGGCTGGCCCGGCAGCACGAGTTCACCATCGCGACCGGTCTGGCCCTGAGGAGCGCCGCATGAGCATCGCCCAGCTCTCGAAGAGCAAACCGAAGAGGTCGGCCCCGCTGGTCCTGCCGGCGGTCCCCGTGCCGCAGGTCAACCTGCTGCCGCCGGAGGTCGGTGCCGCCCGTAAGGCCGATGTCGCCAGACGGTGGGCCGTCGTGGCCGTCGTCGTGGCTGTCGTGCTGTCCGCGGCCGGCTGGGGTGTGGCCCAGATGGGCCAGCTCGCCGCCGCTGACCGGCTGGACCAGGCCCAGACCGAGACGGCCCAGCTGCAGGTCGAGCAGCGGCGGTACGCGGAGGTGCCGCAGGTCCTGGGCCAGCAGGACGTGCTGCGGGCCACCCGCGACGCCGCGTTCGCGACCGACATGGAATGGGCGACGTACCTCGGTGGCGCTCTGGGCGTGCTGCCCGACGGGACCAGCCTGGAGAAGATCGAGGCCCGCCTCAGCACCGCGATGACCGGTGCGGTCTCCCCGGTCGACACGCTCGACCAGGCAGGTATCGGCCAGCTGACGATCACCGGACGCAGCCCCACGGTCCCGGACGCCGGTGCGCTGGTCGCCGCGATGAGCTCGATCCAGGGTCTGACCGAGGCCCGGGTGACGTCCGTGGCCTACGTCTCGGACCCCGACGACGGCGTCTTCTACCGGGTCGTCATGACCGCCCAGGTCAACGAGGCCGCCTCACGGCCCAACCCCTTCGACGACGGTAAGGACTGAAGATGCAGAACAAGACGAGCCTGTGGGCCGCCGGGGCGGCGGTGGCCGTCATCGCGATCCTCGCCGCCGCGTACTTCCTGCTCGTCGGGCCGGTGATGGACTCCACGGCGCAGACTGACGAGCAGCGGACGCAGGTCGAGGCGCAGAACCAGGTCCTGCGCAGCCAGAACGCCACGTTGCGGGAGCAGTTCGAGCGGATCGACGAGCTGCGCGAGCAGCTGGCGGTGCTCCACGTCCAGGTGCCTGACGCGGCCGAGTGGGACACCTTCGCCACCCTGGTCGGCGGTCTCGCGGACGACAACGGTGCGGTAGTCACCAACATCGCCGGCCAGCCGGCCGTCGCGATCGCCGGGACGGTCGTGGTGTCCGAAGCAGGGGAAGAGGTCCCGGCCGGGGCCGGGGCGACCGGTCAGGCGATACCGGTCACGATCGCCTTCCAGGGTTCACCCGCCGCTGTGATCGGCATGATCAGCAGCCTGCAGGGCGTCGACCAGCGGTTGTTCCTCGTCCAGACGGTGGAGATCCAGGGGCTGAAGGCCAACGAGAGTGCCCAGCCTCCGGTGGCTGAAGGTGACGCGGGCGTCGTCGTCAACGGCTACGTCCTGGTCCAGCCGCCGGTCGCCGCGGTGCCTGACCAGGTGGAGCTGCCACCGTGGGACGGCTACGCCCCGTCCTTCTCGGCGGGCTGACCCACTCGCCTCGACCGGGTGTGGCACTATTCGTCACATGCTGCGTTGGCTGACCGCGGGGGAGTCGCACGGACCGGCCCTGGTCGGCGTCCTGGAAGGGATGCCGGCCGGGGTCGGTCTCGTCACGTCCGATATCGACCAGGCGCTGGCCCGCCGTCGCCTGGGCTACGGGCGAGGCGCTCGGATGTCGTTCGAGCAGGACCAGGTGCGGCTGGTCGGCGGGGTGCGGCACGGGCTCACCCAGGGCGGACCCGTCGCCGTGGAGGTGGCCAACACCGAGTGGCCCAAGTGGGAGCAGGTGATGGCCGCCGACCCGGTGGACCCCGAGCGGCTGACGGGGGCGCGCAACGCCCCCCTGACCCGGCCGCGGCCGGGCCACGCCGACCTGGTCGGGATGCGCAAGTACGGGTTCGACGACGCCCGGCCGGTGCTGGAACGCGCCAGCGCGCGGGAGACCGCGGTGCGGGTCGCGCTGGGTGCCGTCGCCGCCCGGCTGCTGGAGCAGGCCGCGGGGGTGCGGCTGGTGTCGCACGTCGTGGCGATCGGCCGGGCGGCGGTGCCCGACGGGAGGCCGGGGCCCGGTCCGGACGATATCGCCGCGCTCGACGCCGACCCGGTGCGCTGCTTCGACGCCGAGACGTCGGCTGCGATGGTGGCCGAGATCGACGCGGCCCGGACGGACGGTGACACCCTCGGCGGCGTCGTGGAGGTGCTGGCCTTCGGCGTGCCGTCCGGGCTGGGCAGCTATGCGCAGGCCGACCGGCGGCTCGACGCTCGGCTGGCCGCCGGGCTCATGGGCATCCAGGCCGTCAAGGGTGTGGAGATCGGTGACGGGTTCGCCACTGCCCGGCGGCGCGGCTCGGTCGCCCACGACGAGATCGAACCCGGCCCGGACGGCCGCCTGCTGCGCCGGACCAACCGGGCCGGAGGTGTCGAGGGCGGGATGTCCGACGGCGAGACCGTCCGGGTGCGGGCCGCGATGAAACCGATCTCCACCGTGCCGCGCGCCCTGGACACCGTGGACCTCGCCACCGGCCAGCCGGCCAAGGCCCAGCACCAGCGGTCGGACGTGTGCGCGGTACCGCCCGCGGCGGTCGTCGCCGAGGCGATGGTCGCGCTGGTGCTGGCCCAGGCGCTGCTGGACAAGACCGGCGGGGACAGCCTCGCCGAGGTGCGGCGCAACCTCGCGGCCTACCTGGCCGCCGTCCCCGAGAGGCTGCGGTGAACGCGAGCTCTGCGGCCGCCGCGCTGGCCGGACGGCTGGGGTCGTGACCGGGACTGTCCGCTTCGGCCAGGTGGAGGTCGGTGCCGGTGCGCCCACGGTCATCGTGCCGCTCGTCGCCGGTGACGTCACCGACCTCGTGGCGCAGGCCGCCGCCGCCCGCGGTGCCGCCGACGTGCTGGAGTGGCGGATAGACCGCATGAGGGACACCTCGCCCGACGCTGTGCTGACCGCCGGACGGGCCCTGGTCCAGGCGGCGGACGGCACACCGCTCCTGGCGACCTACCGCACCGCCGCCGAAGGCGGTGCACAGCGGCCCGACACCGGGACACAGGCTTATGCCGCCCGTTACCGCGCGCTGCTCGGGGCCCGCCTGGTGGCGGCTGTCGATGTCGAGACCGCGCTCGGTGAGGCCGTGGTGGCACAGGTCGTCGCAGCGGCGCACCAGGCGGGTGCCGCGGTGGTCGGGTCCAGCCACGACACCGTCGGCACACCACCGGCCGACCAGATCGTCGCCCGGCTGGTCGGCATGGCCGCCGTCGGTGTCGACGTCTGCAAGGTGGCGGTCACCCCGCACAGCCCGGACGACGTGCTGACCCTGCTCGCCGCCACCCGCGCGGCGTCGCAACGTCTGGACCAGCCGCTGGTCACCGTCGCGATGGGTCCGCTGGGTCTCGTCACCCGGCTGGCAGGGGAACCCTTCGGCTCGGCGGCCACCTTCGGCACCGTCGGGCCGTCGTCGGCCCCGGGCCAGGTCGACGCGGTAGCGCTGCGCCAGGTGGTCGACCTGGTGCACGCGGCGCTGACCGGTGTACCGACGGGCGCCGACCAGCCCTGACGGCCGACCCGGCGGTCGTCGGGCCCAACCCTCGATAGGCTCTGGGCGTGCCTCACCAGTCCGCGCCCGCCGCGCCGCACCCCGCCTGGGGCCCGACCGTCGTGCTGTGCGGGCCGATGGGCTCGGGCAAGAGCAGCGTCGGCCGGGCGCTGGCCCGCCGCTGGCAGCTGACCTTCCGCGACACCGACGAGGACGTGGAGGCCGCGACCGGTCGCACCGTCGCCGAGGTGTTCGCCGACGGCGAGGACCGTTTCCGCCAGGTCGAGCGCCAGGCCGTGGCCCGGGCGCTGGAGACGCACGACGGTATCTTGGCCCTGGGCGGCGGCGCGGTGCTGCACCCGGCGACCCGCCGCGCCCTGGACCGGTACGCCGCCGGGGGCGGCATCGTCGTGTCCCTCGAGGTCAGCGAGCCGGTCGCGCTCCAGCGGGTCACCCGGGGCACGACGACCCGTCCGCTGCTGGCCGACGACCCGGACCGCTGGAAGCAGGTCGCCGACGCCCGGCGCCCGGTGTACGAGCAGGTCGCGACGCTGCACGTCGCCACCGACGGCATCACCCCCGACGAGGTCGCGGCCGATATCGAGCGGTTGCTCCAGGTGGCCCGGACGGCGTCGTTCGGGATACCGGTCGTCGCGGTGCGGGCCGAGCCGGGCGACGCACCAGGAGGGACCGTATGACCACCCGGATCAGCGTGGGCGGTGCCCAGCCGTACGACGTAGTGGTGGGCGAGCACCTGCTCGGCGAGCTCGACGCCCTGGTGGGTCCGCCGGGCACGTCGGTGCTGGTCGTCCACCCGCCGACCCTGGCGGCGACGGCCGACGCGGTGCGGGCCGATCTGGAGGCGTCCGGTCGCCGGGGGCTGCTGGCGCAGGTGCCCGACGCCGAGGAGGCCAAGACCGCCCAGGTGGCGTCGTTCTGCTGGCAGGTGCTGGGCCAGGCCGGGTTCACCCGCAGCGACACGGTCGTCGGCCTGGGCGGCGGCGCCACCACGGACCTGGCGGGGTTCGTCGCCGCGTCGTGGCTGCGCGGGGTGCGGGTGGTCCAGGTGCCCACGACGCTGCTGGGCATGGTGGACGCCGCGGTGGGCGGCAAGACGGGTATCAACACCGCCGAGGGCAAGAACCTGGTCGGGGCGTTCTACCCGCCCGTCGGGGTGGTCTGCGACCTGGCGACGCTGGGCACGCTGCCGCGGGCCGACCTGGTGGCCGGGCTGGCCGAGGTGGTCAAGTGCGGGTTCATCGCCGACCCGCGGATCCTCGACCTGGTCGAGGGCGACCCCGACGGTGCGACCGACCCGTCCTCGGCGGTGCTGCGCGAGCTGGTGGAACGGGCGGTGCAGGTCAAGGCGGACGTGGTGACGGCGGACCTGCGCGAGTCGTACCGGCGTGAGATCCTCAACTACGGGCACACCTTCGGCCACGCCGTCGAGCAGGTCGAGCGCTACCGCTGGCGGCACGGCGCGGCCGTGGCGGTCGGGATGGTCTACGCCGCCGAGCTGTCCCGGCTGGCCGGGCGGGCCGACGACGCCCTGGTGGACCGGCACCGCCAGGTGCTCACCACCCTGGGCCTGCCGACCGCGTACCGCGGCGACCGCTGGGACCGGCTGCTGGCCGCGATGCGGCGGGACAAGAAGGCCCGCGGCTCGCTGCTGCGGTTCGTCGTGCTGGATGGCCTGGCCCGGCCGGTCCGGCTGGAGGGCCCCGACCCGGCCTTGCTCACCGCGGCTTATGCGGAGGTAGCGGCCGACTGACGAGTACTATGTCCCGGGCCCGATACGTCCTGAGACACATCCTGCGGAGAGAGAAACGACCTGTGGCGACGACCAACGACCTGAAGAACGGCATGGTGCTGCGCATCGACGGCCAGCTGTGGACCGTGGTGCAGTTCCAGCACGTCAAGCCTGGTAAGGGCGGCGCCTTCGTGCGCACCACCCTGAAGAACGTCCTGTCCGGGAAGGTGCTGGACCGCACCTTCAACGCCGGGGTGAAGGTCGAGACCGCCAACGTGGACAAGCGCGAGATGCAGTACCTGTACAAGGACGGGTCGGACTTCGTGTTCATGGACCTGTCCGACTATGACCAGCTGCACCTGTCCGAGGCCGTCGTCGGCGACGCCGCGCACTTCATGCTGGAGAACCAGAACGCGATCGTGGCACTGAACGACGGCATTCCCCTGTACGTCGAGCTGCCTACCTCGGTGGTCCTGGAGATCACCTACACCGAACCTGGTCTGCAGGGCGACCGCTCCTCGGCGGGCACCAAGGCCGCCACCCTGGAGACCGGCTACGAGATCCAGGTCCCCCTGTTCCTCAACCAGGGCACCAAGGTCAAGGTCGACACCCGCGACGGTTCCTACCTGGGCCGCGTCAACGACTGATGCGTGCCCGATGAGCAACCTGGGCTCGCGCAGCAAGGCGCGCCGGCGGGCGCTGGACGTGCTGTTCGAGGCCGAGCAGCGCGATGTCGGCGTCGCCGACCTGCTGGCCGAACGGACGACCGATCCCGGCACTCACGCCTCGTCCCTGCCGCCGTACGCGGTCCAGATGGTCGAAGGCGTGCTCGACCACGCCGCCCGCATCGACGAGCTGCTCACCACCTACGCCCAGGGCTGGACCCTGGCCCGGATGCCCGCCGTGGACCGCTGCGTCCTGCGCCTGGGCACCTGGGAGGTGCTGTGGAACGACGACGTCCCCGACGCTGTCGCGGTCGACGAAGCGGTGGCGATGGTCCGCGACCTGTCCACCGACACCTCGCCGACCTTCGTCAACGGCCTGCTCGGCCGCATCATGGACCTCAAGCCCACCCTGCTGGCCTGAACCAGCCTGAGGCCGTGAGCCTGGCACCTGCGGCTGTGCGAAGCCTGCAGCAGATCAAGGACAAGCGCTACGCCGACACGTACCGTGCCGACGGTACTCCGGTCCATCTCGTCGGTGTCGAGTTCTCCAAGAAAGACCGCAACATCATCGCTTTCGACACCGAGACCATCACCGGCTGAAGGACAGCCTCACAGGCTGGCACCGAAGTCTTCGCGGAACTTGGCGACCAGGGCGTGCTGCCAGTCGCCGACCGGTTTGAGCCGTCCGTAGAAGAAGCGCAGGATCTCTGGTTCTTCGGTCCACTCCAGGCCGCCGACGATCCGACGGTTGGCGTACAACCAGTGGATCCGGTCCACGGCGTACTGCACCTGGGAGAGGGTGAAGACGCGCCGTGGCAGCGCCAGGCGCAGCAGCTCCATGTGGGCCAGGGGCTCGCTGCCGTCGGGTTCGCGCTGCTCGGACATCGTGCCGCGTTCCATGCCCCGCACGCCCGAGGCCAGGTAGACCGCGGCGGCCAGCGCCCCGGACGGGTAGTACCGCTGGTCGACGTGGTCGAGGAAGCGCATGGCGTCGACGTGGGCGCCCAGCCCACCAGCCGGTGTGACCACCGGGATGCCGCGACGGTCCATCTCGTCGACGAAGTGGGCGATGAACAACGGGCCCTGGTTGATCATGTCCTCGTCCAGGGTCTCGTCCAGCCCGACGGTGATGGCCTCCATCTCACGGACCGACATACCACCGTAGGTGAGGAACCCCTCGTACATCGGCACCCAGGCGCGCAGCGACTCGTAGATCTTCTGGTCGTCGGTGATGATGCCGCCGCCCCGGCCGAAACCGAGCTTGCGGGCGGAGAAGTAGATCACGTCGCACAGCTCGGACATGGCCAGCCAGATATCGGCCACCGACCAGTCGGCGCACTCGGGCTCGCGGGCCTTGACGAAGTAGAGGTTGTCGGCCAGCAGCGAGGCGTCCATGACCAGCGGGACCCCGCGCCGACGGCAGGCGTGGGAGACGGCCCGGAGGTTGGCCAGGGAGAACGGCTGGCCGCCGACCAGGTTGGTCCCGGCCTCGACCCGGAAGAAGGCGATGTTCTCCGCGCCGCGTTCGTCCGCCAGGCGCTCGAAGGCGGCGACGTCCACGTTGCCCTTGAACTTCTCGTCGCTGGTCACCGCCAGGCCGGACGGCTCGATCAGCTCGACGACCTCACCGCCGGCGGCGGTGATGTGCGCCTTCGTCGTGGTGAAGTGGTAGTTGGTCGGCACGACCATGCCAGGCTTGACGAAGCCGAGAGCCAGGATGTGCTCGGCGGCCCGGCCCTGGTGCGTCGGCAGGAAGTACTTCTTGCCGAAGACCTCCTGCAGCTTGGCGTGCAGCCGGGTGAAGGTGGCCGAGCCCGCGTAGGCGTCGTCGGCGGTGAGCATGGCCGCCTGCTGCCGGTCGGACATGGCGTTGACGCCGGAGTCCGTCAGCATGTCCAAGAACACGTCGGAGTTCTGCAGCAGGAACGTGTTGTAGCCCGCCTCCTCGACGGCCCGCAGCCGCTCCTCGATCGGCAGCAGGGTGAGCTTCTGGATGATGCGTACCTTGTGCATCTCCAGCGGGAACGACTCGCCAGAGAAGTAGGTCACCTTGGACATGGACGTCAGGGCCCTTCGGGTCGACGGCGGGGTCACGGTCGCACACATGGTAGTGGTCGTGGGTTCGCGGGCGGGACGGCGCTCGAGGGCCGGGGCCTGTATCGAGACTGCGACACGTGTACCAGGATCGGTACTCCGTAGGGCTTCTGACCGGTGGTCGGTGCGGGATACGTTGGCTCTCGACGGCGCGCACCGGCCTGGGCGCTCCGCGAGGGCGTGGCGAACGGGAGCGCACGGACGATGACGAAGACCTACCGAACGACCCTGGCCCTGACGGTCGCCGTGATCTCGGCGTTCGTCCTGGCAGGCTGCGGAGCGTCGGACGGTACCGACAGCGCGGACGGTCCGACCGGTGACGTCACGGCTGGTCGGGACGTGTCCGAGCCTGGACCGCAGCTCGACTGCGGCGAGGACCCGGGCGACCCGAGCGGCTCAGACCCTTCCCGGCTGGTCGGGGCCACAGACGCCGACAACCAGCCGGGCCGGTACTGGTGGGTCGGCGACAACCTGTGCGTGGCCGAGGGCACGACCATCGCCTTCGTCGGCGACTCGACCATCCCGGCCTACGTCCACCCCCTGGGCGGCTCGCTGGACCTGCGGTTCGCCACGGTCGTCGACCGGTCGGCCACCATCAGCTTTGCGGGCATCGACACCGGCGATATCGATATCGCGCTGCCGTCGACGTTCAACTGGAAGTTACACCACGAGGGGTTCGAGGCGGACGCGGCCTACGACGGGTGCTGGGGCGGCAACTGCGTGGGCGGGGTGCAGCTCAGCTTCACCGGGGACGGCACGGACCAGATCGCCGACACCGGTAACCCGAACACGGTGACCTTCAGCTTTACCGACGGGTCGGCCGGGACCATCACCATCTACAACGACGAGGTGGCCCGCACCGAACAGCAGGGCCGCGACACGGTCGTCACCCTCACCGCTGACGTGCTGTTCGAGTTCGGCAAGTCCGACCTGGTGCCCGGCGCGCGTCAGGAGATCGAGGCCCTGGCCGCCGAGATCAGCCAGGGCGCGACGGTCTCCGTGGACGGGTACACCGACTCCATCAGCGGCGACGACATCAACCAGCCGCTGTCCGAGGCCCGCGCCGCCGCCGTGGCCGATGTGCTGACCCAGACCCGCCCCGACCTGCGCCTCACGGTGGCTGGTCACTCCTCGGCCGACCCGGTGGCTCCCAACCAGATCGACGGCCAGGACAACCCGGCAGGCCGGGCCCTCAACCGTCGCGTCGAGATCACCTACCTATCGGGCTGAGGTCTGGCAGGCTTGGTCTGTGCGCCTGTTCCTCGCCGTCGTCCCACCCGCGGAGGTGCTCGACCACCTCGACCTCGCCCTGGCCGCCGCGCGTCGCGGCCCGGCCGGGACGGACGGGTCGGTGCGCTGGTCGGCCCGTGAGACCTGGCATCTCACCGCGGCGTTCTACGGCGCGGTGCCCGACGGTACGGTCGGGGCGCTCCAGCAGGGCCTGGACGCGGCGCTGGCGCCTCTGGCCTCATACTCGTTGGCGCTGCGCGGTGCGGGGGTGTTCGCGCACCGCACGCTGTGGGTCGGGGTCGGCGGGGACGTCGAGGCGCAGCGGCACCTGGCGGAGACGGCCGCGGGCGTGGCCGACGGTCTGGGCCTGCACCGCGACGAGCGGGAGCGGAACCGGGCCCATCTCACCGTCGGCCGGACCCGGGCCGGGACCCGCCCTGCGGGGCGTCGTCGCCGGTCCCGCACACCGCGTCAGGAGCCCGTCGCGCTGACCGGCATCGACGGGATCGTCCGGGCGCTGGCGGTCTACGACGGACCGTCGTGGACCGTGTCGTCGGTGTCGCTGATGTGTTCCGAACCAGGAGCCGGACGCGGCGGGGGACCGCGGTACACCACCGTGGCCGAGCTGGCGCTGGGCTGAGGCGTCAGGGGTCGACCGGCGGACCGGCGGCGACGAGCCGTCGCATCGTCGCCGTGGAGGCGTCTCGCGGGGCGAGCCGCATCAGGGCCTCCCGGGCTGCGGCGATGCCCGGGCCGCGCAGGTTGGCCAGGGCCCCGATCCGGCGCGAGGTCAGCTGCACCTGCCGGACCCGTCGTCCGCGGAGCGTCCGGTAGCGTTCCAGCGCACCGTCCGTCCCGGCCCGCAGCGCGAGCGTGACGGCGAGCGCGTCCTCGACCGCCATGGCCGCGCCCTGCCCCTGGTTCGGGGTCATGGCGTGGGCGGCGTCACCGAGCAGCAGCACGCGACCTCGTCCCCAGAACGGCTTGTCGAGCTCGAACAGGTCGTGGTGCAGCGGCGGCAGCTCCGACAGCGAGTCCACCAGCCGCCCGGCCGTGCCGCCGTGCCCGGCGAAGAGGGCCTGGAGCTGGTCGACCGAGGCCGGGGTCCGGGTCCCCGCGGGCGAGACGCGGACCAGGTAGTAGTACACCTGGCCGTCCCCGACCGGGACCACCCCGACCCGACTGCCAGCAGCCCAGGACTCCACCGCACCCGCCCCCACGTCCAGCGACCCGATGCCGCGCCAGCAGGTGTTGTGCGAGTAGCGCAGCCGCTCCGGGCCGCCGATCGTGGTCCGGACCGCTGAGCGCAGCCCGTCCGCCGCGACCACCGCGTCGAAGCTGCGCTCGCCTCCGGACCAGGTGACGGTCACCGCCCGGTCGGACTCCCGGACCACGGTGACCGGCGCACCGAGCACCACCTCGACCGCCGGGGGCAGAGCCGCGGCCAGCAGCGCGTGCAGCCGAGGTCGGGCGACCGCGTAGCTGGGGCCGTAGTTGCCGGCCAGGCGGGCCAGGTGGATGGTGCTGAGCGGACGTTCGCCCCGGCCGCACACCTCCATCTGGGTCAGCACCTGACCGTCGGGGCTCAGGTCCACGCCCAGCCGGGCGAGCGGCCGCACGGCGTTCGGGGTGAGGACCAGGCCGGCGCCGACGGCCTCGAAGCGGTCGGCCCGTTCCAGCACGGTGACCTGGTGCCCGTCGGCAGCGAGAGCCAGTGCTGCGGACAGCCCGCCGATACCGGCCCCGACGACGGCCACGGCGGTCATGAGCCCACCGCCGGACGGAACGCACGGCGCAGCTGCCGGTCGAGCAGGTCGATCTGCCCGGCGGCGTCCAGCTCGCCGCGCAGCCCGAGGACGAGGACGCCGAAGTACAGCGCGAAGTAGGTCCAGAAGGCGTCGTGCGGGTGGACGGGCTCGATCCGCCCGGCGGCCACCGCCGCCTCCACCCGGGCCCCGACCCAGGCGGCGAACTCGGCCATGCGGCGGCGGGACGGGCCGTCGGGCGCGGCCTCGAACAGCGAGCCGGACACCACCTGGCGGGACAGCTCGGGGTCGGCCAGGTAGGCCTCGTACAAGGCGGCGCTGACGTGCAGCAGCTGCTCGACCAAGTCATCGCCCGGAGGGCCGTCCCCGGCCCGGACCAGCGCCTCGCCGACGGTCTCGTCCAGCACCGTCTCGGCCAGCCGACCCATCGTCGGGAAGTGGACGAACACGGTCCCGACAGCGACCCCGGCCGCTTCGGCCACGTCCCGGGCTGTCGTGGCCGCGAACCCCTGGGTCGCGATCGTCTCGCGGGCGGCCGCCAGCAGTGCCTGGCGGGTGCGTTCCTTATGCTCGGAGCGTCTCACGCAGATGAGCGTACTCACTGAGTGCGCTCAGTCAACTACCCGACCGGTGGACGTTTCGTCCGGACGAGCCAGCCGAGGCATCGCTGATGCGCTCCGAACCGGGAGCCGGATACCTCCGCCACGCACCGGGTTGCTCGATCGCGGTGTCTCCGAGCGGGTGTGGCAGGATGGGGCCATGTCCTCCCGCTGGTCGTCGGTGCTTCCCGTGCGGTGCGTGCCGACACGTTCGGGCGTCTCGTGTCTCGACCGGGTGCACCGATTTGCCTGGCCCGCCGCCGGGCCGCACCGCTGACCGCAGGTCGGCCTCGTCCGCCGGTGGGCGCCACCAGACTCCGCCCCGTCGGGTACGCCCGTGCCCGCAAGCCGTTCCTGTCGAGCTGTTCGGAAGGTCCGTCATGTCTACCCCTTCACCCCTGGATACCGACGCGGTCCGGACCGCCGTCGCCGAGGCCCTGGCGGCGTTCGCGGCTGCACCCGACCTGGCCGCGCTGAAGCAGGCCCGCACCGCCCACCTGGGCGACAAGAGCCCGCTGGCGTTGGCCAACCGCGCCATCGGTGCCCTGGACCCGGCCGACAAGGCCGTCGCCGGCCGGACCGTCGGCCAGGCCCGCCAGCAGTTGGGTCAGGCGTTCGCGCAGCGCAGCGCCGTGCTGGAGGCCGAGCGCGACGCCCGGGTGCTGGTCGACGAGACCGTCGACGTCACCCTGCCCGCCCAGCGGCGCCCGGTCGGCGCCCGGCACCCCCTGGAGACCTTGTCCCAGCGGATCGCGGACGTCTTCGTCGCCATGGGTTGGGAGATCGCCGAGGGTCCCGAGCTGGAGGCCGAGTGGTTCAACTTCGACGCTCTGAACTTCGGCCAGGACCACCCGGCCCGTGGGATGCAGGACACGTTCTTCGTCGACAGCGGCACCGACGCCCCGTCCGGTCTGGTGCTGCGCACCCACACCTCGCCGGTGCAGGCCCGCGTCCTGCTGGACCGGCCGCTGCCGGTGTACGTCGCCTGCCCGGGCAAGGTGTTCCGCACCGACGCCCTGGACGCCACGCACACCCCGGTGTTCCACCAGGTCGAGGGCCTGGCCGTGGACCGGGGGCTGACCATGGCCCACCTGCGCGGCACCCTGGACCACTTCGCCCGGGCCATGTTCGGCCCGCAGGCGCGCACCCGGCTGCGTCCGTCGTTCTTCCCGTTCACCGAGCCCAGCGCGGAGATGGACCTGTGGTTCCCGCAGAAGAAAGGCGGGCCCGGCTGGATCGAGTGGGGGGGCTGCGGCATGGTCAACCCGGCGGTGCTGCGCTCGGCCGGGGTCGACCCAGAGGTGTATAGCGGGTTCGCCTTCGGCATGGGCATCGAAAGGACGCTGATGCTACGGCACGGTATTGCTGACATGCGCGACATGGTCGAGGGTGACGTTCGTTTCTCCACCCAGTTCCAGGCGGTGATCTAGGCCGTGTCTCCAATCTCGCCGCACGCTGCGGCACCTCCGGCACGCACGCCTGCTGCGTTGTCATCGGCAGTAGCGCTGCTACTGCTCTCCTCCTCCGCCTTGCAGTCGCACGCACCGGACGCGCCGCACTCGCGCGCCGAGATTGGAGACACGGCCACATGGTGCTAGTCCCTGTCGCCTGGTTGGGCGACCACGTCCAGATCCCAGAGGGCCTGACCGCCGAACGGCTGGCGGCCGACCTGGTGCGCGTCGGGCTGGAAGAGGAGGCCATCCACACCGGCGAGGTCACCGGACCCGTCGTCGTGGGACGGGTGCTCGACGTCACACCCGAACCGCAGAAGAACGGCAAGACGATCAACTGGTGCCACGTCGACGTCGGCGAGGACGCCCCGCGCGGCATCGTCTGCGGGGCCCACAACTTCGACGCCGGTGACTGGGTGGTCGTCGCCCTGCCCGGTGCTGTGCTGCCCGGCGGGTTCGAGATCGCCGCGCGCAAGACCTACGGGCACGTCTCCGACGGGATGATCGCGTCCGTGCGCGAGCTGGGGATCGGCGACGACCACAGCGGGATCCTCGTGCTCACCCGGACCGGGTTCGACGCCGCCGACCTCGTCGCCGGTGCGGACGCCCTGGCGTTGCTCGGCCTGGACGAGCAGGTGCTGGAGATCAACGTCACCCCCGACCGGGGCTACTGCTTCTCCATGCGGGGCGTGGCCCGGGAGTACGCCCACGCCACGGGCGCGGCGTTCACCGACCGCGGGCTGCCCGGTCCGGCCGAGCAGGCCCCGGTGTCCGGCGGGTTCGGCGTCGAGCTGGCCGACCAGGCGCCGATCGACCGGGTACCGGGCTGCGACCGGTTCGTCGCGCAGATCGTGCGTGGGGTGGACGCCGCGGCGCCGTCCCCAGCCTGGATGCAACGCCGCCTGGTGCAGGCCGGGATGCGGCCGATCAGCCTGGCCGTGGACGTGACGAACTACGTCATGCTCGACCTGGGCCAGCCGATCCACGCCTACGACCTGGCGGCGCTGGCCGAACCGATCGTCGTGCGACGGGCCCGGCCCGCCGAGCACCTGGTCACCCTGGACGGCCAGGACCGGGCCCTGCACGTCGAAGACCTGCTCATCACCGACTCGCCGGACGGGCAGCGCGGCGCGCGCGGTATCGGCCTGGCCGGGGTGATGGGCGGCCTGGAGTCGGAGACCGCTGAGGCCACCGCCGACCTGCTGATCGAGGCGGCCCATTTCGACCCGGTGAGCATCGCCCGCACCGCGCGTCGGCACAGGCTGTCGTCGGAGGCGGCGAAGCGGTTCGAGCGTGGGGTGGACACCCACCTGCAGCGGGTGGCTGTGGCGCGGGTCGTCGAGCTGCTCACCCGCTACGGCGGGGGGGTGGCCGACGAGACCGCGACCGATGTGGGCACCCCGGCCGCCCCGGCGACGGTGACGTTCAGCCCGCAGGTGCCGGCGCGGCTGGTCGGCGTGCCGTACACCGACGCGCAGGTGAGCCAGACGCTGGAGGCCATCGGCTGCCAGGTGAGCCAGCCCGCTCCGGACGGCCGGGTCCAGGTGACCGCGCCGACCTGGCGGCCGGACCTGACCGCCCCCGAAGACCTCGTCGAGGAGGTCGCCCGGATCCGCGGCTACGACGAGATCCCGTCCGTCGTGCCCGCCGCCGCCCCGGGCACCGGTCTGACCCGTTCGCAGCGGGTGCGGCGCGCCGTGGCCGACGCCCTGGCTGCCGACGGTCTGGTCGAGGTGCTCAGCTATCCCTTCGTCGGCCCCGACGCGTTCGACGCCATGGGGCTGGAGGCGGACGACCCGCGGCGCAACGCCGTCCGCCTGGCGAACCCGCTGGTCGACACCCAGCCCCTGATGCGGACGAACCTGCTGGCCACGCTGCTGGACACCACGCGGCGCAATATCGGGCGCGGCAATGTCGACATCGCGCTGTTCGAGCTCGGCCTGGTCACCGCACCAGCCTCGGAATCGACCGGTGGGCTGGTCGCCCCGGTGCGCGTCGGCGGCACCCGCCCCGACGACGCCACCCTCGGCACCATCCGCGGTGCCGTCCCCGACCAGCCCCGGCACGTCGCCGCGGTACTGACCGGTCGGCGCGCCCCGTCCGGCTGGTGGGGCCCAGGCCGCGAGGTCGAGGCCGGTGACGCTATCGCCGCGGCGCTGCACGTCGCCAGCATCGCCGGGGCCGAGCTGACCCTGCAGGCCGCGGCCACCGCCCCGTGGCACCCCGGCCGCTGTGCCGCGCTGCGCATCGCAGACGGCCAGGTCGTCGGGCACGCCGGCGAGCTGCACCCGAACGTCGTGACCACTTTCGACCTGCCCGCCCGGTCGGCCGCCTTCGAGCTGGACCTGGACGCGCTGCTGGCCGCGGGTGGCGATCCGGTGCAGGCTCGCCCGGTGTCGTCGTTCCCGGTCGCCAAAGAAGACCTGGCGTTCGTCGTCGACGCGTCGGTACCCGCCGCCCAAGTGGCAGCGGCCGTCCGCGAGGCTGCGGGGGAGTGGGCCGAAGACGTCCGCCTCTTCGACGTCTACACCGGCGTTCAGGTCCCCGGAGGTACCCGTTCCCTGGCCTTCGCCCTGCGTCTGCGCGCCCCCGACCGGACCCTGACGGCCGAGGACACCGCCAGCGTCCGCCGCCAGGTCGTCTCGGCCTTGGCGACAAGGTTCGGTGCCACACTGCGCACGTAGCTCGGCGCCTGTCGGCGGGTCAGGCACTTGACGACGTCTTGTCGATCTTGAGCCTGGGTCTCGGCCAGAAACATATGTGCCAGCATGAGACACATATCTCAAGACCGTGACACGAAACAGGCTCGAGGGCCTGGTGGGTGCTCTTGGCGAGTAGTAGTATCGCCACGACGGAAAGCACGGTGGGGAGTTGTCGGGCCTGCACAGCTAACCCTCCGCTGCCGTCGAACAGGAGACAGTTGTGGATGAACTGGTCAGCCGACCTCAGGCCACCGTCGGCGATGACAGGAAGGGACTCGCTGATGAACGGCACAGGAAATAGTCTGCAAGAACTGCTCGCGTCCACGCCGTGGAGTCGGCTCATGACGGCGTACAGTCGGGCGACAGATTTTCCCGAGATGGCCCGGAAGGTCGCGGACGGCACGGCCGACCAGGCGACGTTCGAACAGATCGCCGACGATATCGAACAGCAAGACACCCTGTTTCAGGCATCGCCATACATGGTAGACGTGCTGATCAAATTGCTCGACTGCCCCGAGGCGGACGTCGCGGCGATCTTGTCGATCCTGAAGACCGTCTACGTCGCTGCGCTGGACAAATATTTGTCCACTGACCACATCGAGGAACCAGAAATCTCGCTGGAAGACGACTTGCTCCCGCCGTTCGTCGATGAAGACGACGACGAAGAACTGTTCGAAGAGTGGGATTCTGATAACTGGTTGTACTGGCATCAGCTGTGTCTCGGGTCCATTGAGGCAGCGCGAGAACGGATCGAGTCATACAAAGTCGACGGTCCGGCGGGTGACGCCGCGCTGGTGTTCTTCGAGGCAGCACCCTTGGGGCACGACAAGAGCCAACAACAAGTAGAGGAAGCGCTGGCTCGGCTACGTTCGGCGCCGCGCACGTAGACTTCCGGCAGGCTGCCGACTGCGAGGTAGCTGATGAGTAATTATCGACTCAGTCGTGTTCCGGCTCCGGAGTTCCGCCGCGCGTTCGACACCACGGGCCTGCGCTTCTTCCCAGACGAGGCCGAAGCCAAGATCGAAGTTGACTCGTTCCAGTTTGCCATCTCGTTCAGCCTCGATGATAATGGTCATGTCGCACCGGAACATATGGCAGCAGCACGTGAGATCCTGGATCAGATCGGTGACCTGGATGCCATCGCAACGCGCGACATCGACGGCAAGGAGGAGGATGGAGAGCTGGCCGTCGTGATCATCCTCTCCGAGGACGAGGTCGACTTCCGATATTACGCAGTGGCATGGAACTCTGATTGGAGCGAAGTGTTCGCTCGGTGTGACGACGGTACGTGGGTTCACCGAGGAATTCGGAAACATCAGTTCCCCTGATTGCTGGCAGGGGAGTGCGGGCGGCAGAGGTGATGGGTAGTGGCGAAAACGGATCAAGGAGACCGGTCGATGAACGACCCAGAAACACGCCTGCAGGAGTTGCTTGCGTCCACGCCGTGGAGCCGACTTTTTTCATTTGGCGGTCGGGCGACGAATTTTCCGGAGATGGTTCAGAAGGTCGTGGACGGAACGGCCGACGAGGCAACATTCAGGAATATCCGTTACCACATCGAGCACCAGGATACTCTCGAACAGGCTTCGCCCCATATGACGGATGTGCTGATCGAACTCCTCGATATGCCCAGGGCAGACCGCGCATCCGTCCTATCGATTCTGGAGGATGTCTATGCAACTGCCGTGGGTGACTATTTATCCAGGGGCCGCCCTGAGGCACCGGCAGTCCCGCCAGAGGACGATCTGCTCCCGCCGTTCGTCAGTGAAGACGACGACGATGCGATGTTCGAGGACGCGGATTTACTAAATGAACTGTGGAACAGGAGCTCCCACCACTGGTCCCAGCGCTGCCTCGACTCCATTGAGGCAGCACGAGCACGGATCGAGTCGTTGTCCTCTATCGATGGCCTGGTCGGCGATACCGCGCGTGGGTTTTTTATGAGGCTGTCGTTGTTGGAGCCGCAGATGTGGACGAACTTTGTCGCCCCTCAATTTCCGGCCCCAGAGGGCAAGTCTCCGCTCGACCTGGCACGTTCGATGGGCTGGCAGGACGTGGTCGATTACCTCGAGCAGGAGCATGCTCGGCGCAAGGAGGGCGATCAGTGAACAGTTCAGAGGCACGTTTGCACAAACTGCTCGTGTCCGCTCCGTGGAGTCGACTCATGATGCCCTACGGCCGGGCGACAGATTTTCCGGATATGGCCCGGAAGGTTGCGGACGGCACGGCCGACGAGGCGACGTTCAAAACAATCCGCTGCAGCATCGAGCATCAAGACACGTTGTGGCAGGCTTCGCCCTACATGACGGATGTGCTGATCGAGCTGCTTGACCATCCTGAGGTGGACTGTGCGGCTGTCCTATCAATTCTGAAGGTGGTCCACAAGGCCGCCGTCAACTTCTATCCGGACTCCCGCGCCGACGGGCGAGAAGTTCCACGGGAGCACGACCTGCTCCCGTTCCTCGGCGAAGACGACGAAGATATCGTATTCGAACGATACTTCGAGACGGAGAATATCGAGCACGGATACTACCAGCACTGGCGGTGTCTCGACTCCATCGTGGCGGCCCGGGAACGGATAGAGTCGTTCTCCGACGCCGCCGGCCCGGTCGGCGACATCGCCCGAGCATTCTTTGGCACAGAAGACGCCATACAGGTTCCGGTCGAGAGCTGAAACCCGCTTCCCAGATGCTGCGCCGTCTGATCGCCGACCTAGCCGACCCGGAGGTTCTTGTCGTAGCGATCACCTGACCTCGCAGCCTTCGGCCCCCGCCCAGCGCCCCTGATCGCCGGTGCGACACTTTCACCCCACAACAGCACTTCCAAGAGTCGTTCTGGGCTGTAAAAGTCTCACCCGCCGGTGGGGCGGGCAACGGGCGCCC
>Ga0099364_10001133_pt1 | contig 44515 bp, 36 predicted proteins | sample TergutTh196P3_FD_73070 | JGI IMG/M metagenome (GOLD analysis project Ga0099364, IMG submission 73070) | Microcerotermes parvus P3 segment gut microbial communities from Pointe-Noire, Republic of the Congo - Th196 P3 | ecosystem: Host-associated > Arthropoda: Insects > Digestive system > Gut ...
CAGGAGTCCCTGCGCCATAATAATGGGCGGTGAAACGGTAGTCCGCGTCAAGGGGAAAGGCAAGGGCGGGCGGAACCAGGAATTTGCTCTCGCCGCCGCGCAAGGCATCGCCGGAATGGATGACGCGGTTATTTTTTCCGCCGGCTCCGACGGTACCGACGGCCCGACCGACGCAGCGGGAGGCTTTGCGGACGGCGAAACCGCGGCGGACTTACGCGCGAAAGGCATAAATATAGATGAAGTTCTTCAAAACAACGATTCCTATCATGCCCTCAAAGCCGTGGACCGTCTGATAGTAACGGGTCCCACCGGCACAAACGTAAACGATATCGCGGTTATCCTCCGCGGAGCATCCTCCCAAGCCACAGCGCCCCCTCGAACAACAGATAAAGGGGCACGCCCAGCATGATTTGAGAAATGACGTCCGGCGGGGTGAAAACGGCGGCAAGTAAAAAAATGAGCAGAATTATATAGGGCCGATACTGAGCGACGCGCTCGGCGGAAACGAACCCCGCCGCTATCAGCGCGAGCAGCGCCAGCGGAAGCTGCAGCAGCAGCCCGGATGCAATCATGATGTCAAACAGAAGCGCGAGATATTCGCGGAGGCTCCACAGCGATTCCACTCCGTCCCCTGAAGCAAACGACAGGAAGAATCCGAATACGAGAGGAGCCATAAAACGATAGCACATTCCCGCGCCAAACAGGAAAAGAAGGGGAATGACGAAAAGACCGGCGACCGCGAAGCGGTATTCGTTGCCGCGCAGCCCCGGCCACAGAAAGAGCCCGGCTTGCAGGCAGAAAAACGGCGCGGTGAGAATAACCCCGGTCCATGCCGACAGATGCAGATAGGCCATAAACTTCTCCGCGGGAGCAAAAGTATACAGATGCACCTGAAAAGCTTTCACGGGCGCTGTAAGGAACTCGGCGATGTGAGAGGAAAAAATAAAAGCGGCGACGGTCGCCGCGAAAAAAACAACCAGCACGGCGATAATACGCCGGCGCAGTTCGTCGAGGTGCTCCACCCATTCGCTCATTATGAAAATTTAATTAAGCGCTCTTGTTGTCGCTTGCGTCCTCGCCGTCCGGGGTCTTATCCGTCTCTTTCGCGCTCATATTCATCGCCGACTTAAATTCCCGTATGGCGTTGCCCGCGGCGCGGCCCACCTCCGGCAGGCGCTTAGGCCCAAACAGCACAAGAGCCAACACTATTAAAAGAGCTATCTCACCCATCCCAAGGTTCATGGTCTCGCCTCCCTGAAAAATTTTTCATATTGCCCATTAAAACGGGAAATCACCGCCCGTAAAGGGAATACCGCTCGCGGGATCGTCTTCGGTCAGATCGGTCGGGCGTATTCCCGGCGTCAAAGTTTGAGGCGTGACGCCCGTTATCTCGAACGCGTTCGGCTCCGCGGGGCAGACGTGGAAACAACCCCCGCACCCAATGCAGTATTCCTCGTCAAACACGGGCTCCGTCAGCGGAGCTCCGACTTCTATGGGCTCCATTCGCACCGCCCTGGGCGGACAGACCTCGGCACAGGCTCCGCAAGCCTCTCCCCTGGTTATAACAACGCATTTCGTCCTGTCCAGAGAGGACAGCCCTATGCGCGTCCGATGTTTCATGTCGCCCTCCAGGCGCAGGGCGTCGGTTGGACAGACGCGCGCGCACTCCACGCAATTATATTGACAGTAGCCGTTCGTAAAATCAATCTCGGGGTGAAGGCTGTCGGCAATCCGAATGATCTTCGTCGGACACGCTGCCACGCAGGCCTGACAGCCGACGCAGCAGGATAGATACCAATCGATGTCCCGCGCGCCGGGCGGCATGATTAAGGGTATTTGACCGGAAATGCCGCTGTTCCTCATAAGGCCGGGAAACACCCGGCGCATACCCGCTCCTCCCAAGTAAGCCACCCCCGCGAGCGAGGCGAGAACTCCCCCGCTTTTTCGTAAAAACTCCCGGCGTCCGGCGCGCTTTGCCGGCAAAACAGTTCCGTATCCCAGGGCTCCGACGGCGCATGTTCCGGCGCAGCCGAGGCAGAGAACGCAGCGCGCTTCGTCAATAACCCTGGCTTTTGAATCAATGCAATTCATTGGGCAGGCTCGCTCACATCTGCCGCAGGATACACAGGTGAATTTTTTGAGCCGTATTCCCAGCGGAGCCACGAAGACGAACGCGCCCAACATTATGCCGACCGGACACCAGTCGCAGAAACGCCTTCCCCTCGCCGCCGAAAGAACCATGATGACCGCGAACATGCCGAGCGTCACCCATATCATGGGAGTTTTGGAAGCCATGCCCTCGGTTACGAGGATATAAACGCTTCGCGCGCCGCGCCCGAAGTTCGAGATAGGGTCCGTCGGCAGAAAAAGATAAGGCGCCGCGACGAATCCGATCCCCGCAAGGAGGGGCACGGCGTAACGCAGACGCCAGGGGGAAATGAATCGGGTCTTCCATCCGGATATCAGCCGCGCTATTCTCCAAACCGCCTCCTGCGTCGTGCCTAAGGGACAGAGAACCGAGCAATACCATCGTCCCGCGAGCGCGGTGACGGCAAGAATCGTTAATACGACGAGACCGGACGCTCCTCCCCGCATCAATGCGCCGGTGAACTGAGTCCTCATCAGGAATACGCGCGGGTCGCTCCATTTCAGCAGAGACGAAACATAAACGCAGATAAAGACCGCCAGCACTCCCAGCGCAAATAGAAGGCGTCCGCCAAAAAGCAGCCGGTACGTCAGGCGCTTAGGATTCGAGGGCATGATTTACAGCGTGAGCCGTTCGATATTGAGCTTGGAGAGATCGAGCTGGCCGAACCCGGTTTCGGCCGCCAGACGGACATGCGTTATGTCCGATGGCTCGCGCCCCATCATTCTGGCTGACGCCGCGTCCGCCGCCACTATATCGGGAGATATTATCTGCGCGTTCATCTCCACTATATCTCTTGGCGAACCTCCCCTGGGACCGTTCCGCGTTAGGACGCGGTACGCGTCGATGACGTTCAGATCGGGCTTGCGCACGCGCAGGAAATCCGCTATGCACGCCTGAAGCCCTGTGCGATGCCAGTCCCTGCGCTGCCAGACGCAGCCCATCAGGTTCTTCATGGCGCTGCTTATAACCGCGCCTCCGTGGTGTTTCAAAACCGGAACGTTTATAAGGACGTCGCTTTCCAGCCATGCCTCGTGGACTTGCGTCGTCTTTAATGTGGCGCCGTTCACATCCACCTGCCGGTAGTATTTCACGTCCTCCGCCTGAACATAAATTCCGCCCGCCGCTCTCAAGGCCTCGCCTACGCCGCTGTTCTCCAGCGTTCTCTCCCAGTATTCGATGGAGTGATCCATCACGCAGACGCGCGCGGCCCCGGCGTCGAGGCAATGCCTGATTATTTGCCCGACGAGCCCGGGGTGAGTATTGGCGGCCCCTGTAGTCGATACGTCCCATGAAATGTTGGGTTTAACGAGCACCGTCTGCCCCGATCTAACGAAACGCCCCATGCCTCCAAGCGCCTCCATGCCTCTGTCGAACATTGCCTCCGGAGAAGAACCCTGCAACGCGACGAGATCGGGCCGAGGATCTTCCGCAAACGCTCTCGAAACAACTCCCGACAAGCCCTTAGGCAGGAAAAGGACTCCCGCTCCCAGTCCCAGGGCGAGCGATTTTTTCAGAAACTCACGCCGCTCCATCTGAATCCCTCCTCGATAAAAAATTTCGGAACTGATTCTTGCCGTCTGTAATGATTCTGATATTATATCTTGGGAGGCTGTGATTGTAACTCCCAAAAACGCATCTTCGCCTGACGCTTTATACTGATGCGATATATTTGGTTCTATTTCGAGGAGAGTGTGAATGTATGCCGGTAATCCTTCCGACGGATTTGCCTGCCGTTGAAACGCTAAGCACGGAGAACATTTTTGTCATGACTGAAAAGAGGGCGCGCACGCAGGATATCCGCCCTCTGGAAATCGGGATCGTAAACCTGATGCCCACAAAAATCGCGACGGAGACGCAGATATTGCGCCTGCTCTCCAACACGCCGCTGCAAATCGAAATCACCCTTGTCCAGATGGGCGGTCACGAAACAAAAAACACGTCCAAGGAACACCTTGACGCGTTTTATTACACCTTTGAGGACATTAAAAGCAAGCAATTCGACGGATTGATCATAACCGGCGCGCCGGTGGAGACTCTGCCATTCAGCAAGGTGGACTACTGGGATGAGCTTTGCTCGATCATGGAATGGACAAAAACGCACGCATACAGCACCATGCACATTTGCTGGGGCGCGCAGGCGGGTCTTTATTATCATTATGGAATCGATAAGTACGAGCTTGAAGAAAAACTCTCCGGAGTTTATCCGCACAGGGTGATAATTCCTTTGAGCCGCCTGATGCGTGGTTTCGACGACGGATTTTATGCGCCCCACTCGCGCTACACCGGTATTCGTGAGGAAGATATCCTAAAGGCCGGCCTGTCGGTTTTATCGAAATCGGACTCGGCTGGATTATATATTGCGGCAAGCGCCGACCGCAGGCAGGTGTTCGTCACGGGTCACTCCGAATACGACAGGATGACGCTGGACGGCGAATATCGACGTGATATTGACAAAGGTCTTGAGGTCAGGCCGCCCGTTAATTATTACGAGGATGATGACCCGGACAAGCCGCCTGTCATGCACTGGCGCAGCCATGCCCATCTGTTATTCGCGAACTGGCTGAACTATTATGTCTATCAGGAAACGCCGTACGACCTTGCGTCGTTATCTTAGAACGATTTTGGGAGGAGATACATTATGAACAGCAGCGATTACAAATTTGAAACATTACAGGTTCACGCGGGCCAGGAGAAACCGGATCCCGCCACAGACGCTCGAGTTGTGCCGATTTACCAGACAGCGGCGTATGTTTTCAAGAACTTCGATAATGCCGCCGGGAGGTTCGCGCATACCGAGCCGGGCAACATATACACTCGCATTATGAACCCTACGTCCGACGCGTTCGAGCGGCGTATCGCCGCTTTGGAAGGCGGCGCCGCCGCTCTTGCCACAGCGTCCGGTTCGGCAGCCGTCACGTATGCCGTCCAAAATATCACGCGTTCCGGCAGTCACATAGTATCGGACAAGTTCATATACGGCGGAACATATAACCTTTTCGCCAATTTTCTGCCGGAATACGGCATTGAAACCACGTTCGTTGACGGAGGCCGCGCAGAGAACTTTGAGCGCGCCATAAAATCCAATACAAAGGCGATTTTCATCGAAAGCCTGGGCAACCCCAACTCGACTATCGTCGACATTGAGGCCGTCGCCGAAGTCGCGCATAAACACGGCATACCGCTGATCGTCGACAACACCTTTGCGACTCCTTATCTGCTGCGTCCGATCGAGCATGGCGCGGACGTCGTAGTACACTCGGCGACGAAATTCATCGACGGTCATGGAACCTCTGTTGGAGGCGTGATAGTCGACGGAGGCAACTTCGACTGGGCGCAAAACGATAAATTCCCCGGCCTCTCACAACCAAACCCAGGCTATCACGGCGGGGTATTCACGGAAACCTCGGGCAATCTGGCATACATCGTCAAGGCGCGCGCCACGGTCATGCGTGATACCGGAGCCTCGCTCTCACCGTTCCACTCGTTCCTGTTCATGCTCGGACTGGAAACGCTGTCGCTGCGCGTGGAGCGGCATGTGGCGAATGCCTTGAAAGTCGTCGACTTTCTCGTGGCGCATAAAGATGTCAAGCATGTCAGCCATCCCTCGCTCCCCGGACATCGAGACCATAATTTATATAAAAAATATTTTCCAAACGGAGCGGGTTCCATCTTTACCTTTGAGATCAAGGGCGGCGCGCTGCGCGCGCGCGATTTTATCGACCGACTTGAACTGTTCTCTTTCCTTGCGAACGTCGCTGACACAAAATCACTGGTTATCCATCCGGCGTCGACAACGCACTCACAGATGACCGAGGCCGAACAGCTCGATTCCGGCATTACCCCCAGCACAATACGCTTATCGGTCGGCATCGAGCATATCGACGATATAATCGCCGATCTCAGGCAGGCTTTCGCGGCGCGGGATAATGATGGGGTATACTGATGAAAATTACTCGGTTCGATTTTAGACAAATAACGATAAAAATAAAGCGCTCCGCGGACCGGTTTTCGATGGAGAGAATGAATAATGATTAAGAGCAGTTTCAAGGTAAAAATTATTTTTCCGACGGTTATAGTTTTAATCGCTCTGGTTGTAGTCCTGAATGTTTTTCTGTGGGTAAGATTTTCAGCATTGAGCGACGACCTCATTACTGAAAAACTTTCCACAAACAGCAGAAATCTGAAGCGTTACATTGAAACCAGCAAGGAAAATGCCGGAGTGGCGGCCATTTCGATGGCGTTTCATCCAAAAGTAATAAAAGCCATCAGAGAACGCGACAGAGATGAAATAATTCGTCTTTTTCTCCCCGCTCATGACTTGTATAAAGTCAATTATTACGTGATATGTGATAATGAAGGAAGAGTATTGGTAAGAACAAACAGCCTTGTGAATTTTGGCGACACGATCGTGAGCCGGCAAGGCGTCAGGGACGCATTGGACGGAAAGGTATCGACGTTTTTCGAGTCCGCTTCTTTTTCAAGAGTCGCAATTCGCACCGGAACGCCCGTATATGACACGGATGATTCACTGGTTGGAATTATTTTTGCGGGCTTAAGATTTGATACTCCGGCCGTGATCGAGGAATTGAAAGAGCTTTTAAATTCCGAGATAGCTGTTTTTTTACGCGACAGGAGAATGGCCACGACGATTTCCGATGAAGGGCGCAGCGTTACGGACGCGACCATTGGCATGGACATAGCTAAGAGTGTTATTGAAAACAAGGAGGAGTATAGCGGCAATCTGAAAATACTGGACACTGAATACAAAGCGTTTTTCATGCCGCTGATGAATGACGATGAGGACGCTTTTGCCGCGTTGTTTTTAGGCATTCCGGTTGAGGAGCTGTCGGATGCGTCAAAAAAATCCACTCGCAATGGAGTTATTCTCGGCTTAAGCGGGCTTGCCGCATCTGTCGCGTTATTGTTCTATATCATTTCATCGATAAGCAAACCGATTATCAAATTATCACGCGATATGAACGATATCGCGAACGGTAATCTGGATATTGAGGTAGCCATTGCAAGTGACGATGAAGTAGGTCAATTGAGTAGATCCTTGCAGAAGGTAGTGAATATTTTACACAGGCTGCTTGTAGATATAAATATCATGATTTACGAACACGAAAAGGGAAACACAGATTACTGTCTCGACTCCGAGGCTTTTAACGGCGATTATAAAGTGCTTGCCGACAATATTTTGGATCTGACGGATTTGGGTATGAAAGACCAGTTGACAGGGATACCAAACAGGCGAAGCTTTGATAATCGGCTGAATTTGGAATGGAACAGGGCAATCAGAGAAAAACAACCGCTCAGTATTCTGATGGTGGATGTGGACAGATTCAAAAAATACAATGACGCATACGGACATCAGCAGGGCGACGTTGCGCTGCAAATAATAGCGCGTGTGCTAAAGCAGTCGATCAGGCGCTCGGTTGATTTTGCCGCCCGCTGGGGCGGCGAGGAATTTGCCGTTTTGCTGCCGGCCACGGATTCAAATGGCGCGGCGCTTGTTGCCGAAAAAATTCGTAAAGAAATCGAGAACGAGCCGATTCCCTGTTCCGACGCCGGGGGTGGGAATGTAACCGTCAGCATTGGAATAGGCTCGCAAATACCCACGCGGCAAAGCATGATCGAAAACCTTATCTCACTGGCAGACGGCGCGCTTTATAAAGCAAAAGAAAGCGGACGGAACAGGGTCGTTTTTTGCGGGAACGGCTGCGAGGAGGGAAGGTTCAATATATTATGACGAAGTGCGCGTAACGCGGAATTAAGACAGCTTTACGTGATGCCTGCCTTCAGGCGCGCGTATGTTTCCGCCAAGGTTTCCTGGTGAACGGCTCGAACGTCGAACTTCAGCAGCGTGAACACGATCTGCACCGCGAAACCGATACCGAACGCAAAAATCACAGTACCGATGCCGGCGTGCCCGCCCAACCGCCATCCGCAAATCAGCGCCACTCCCTCAATGACCGCGCGGCATAATCCAACGGGACGTCCCGTGCGCCGTGTCAGGACGACCATAAGCGAGTCCCTCGGTCCCGCGCCATAACCCGCCCCCATGTAGAAGAAGCTCGCGACTCCAACCACGAATAACCCGGCAATAAGCATGGCGAACCCATACGCTGAGTTTTGCGCCTCAGGTATCACTCCTCCCAGCATCAACATGTCGATAAACACCCCGATTAGAATCATGTTGCAGAGCGTTCCGAAGCCTATGTGTTCCTTCATCAGAGCCGAAAGAGCGACAATGGCGATCGAGGTTATGATGCTGGCCATCCCAAACGTGATTCCCAGCAAGCGGCTTAATCCTTGATGGAATGTGTCCCACGGCGCGACGCCCAGATTCGCGTTGACCGTCAGCACGATTCCCGCGGCGTACAGAAACAGGCCCCAGATGAGCCGCGCAAGTCTCAAACTTTCGCGTCGCATGTACATCCGCTTTTATATGTATTAACACCGCGTTCGGTGTCGCCTACGATGTGGTTGTGACTCTCAAGTGTCGCCATGTTGACGGCTATTTTAGACATTGCTCTATCCCTCCATGTGGTCTGATTTCAACTTCGCGTTATATCTCCGCCGACGCCCGCGATATTCAGTCAACTCATCCTTCGATATTGTAACGTACTCCCTTCTGCAATTGATAGAAATATTTTACCGACTGAACGCCTTGCTTGAGTTTGTCTTGATATTTATACCCGGAGATATATGATGTACCTAGAGGTATATAACTGAAGGAGATGCGTATTTATGAACTACCCCGCAGCGGAGACTGCGGGGTATCTGAAAAACAAAAAACAAAAAACTTCGCGGCAGAGACCGCGGGGAATCAGACCCGTGAAGATTGAACTGCTCATTGGAGCTCTTTTCACAAAGTCACGGACAGGGAGCCGGTCTTATCCCGCTCATGTTAATTCCTCCATGTTATGAAACGTAATTGTCAAAATACCCCTGAACCAATACGATGGGCGTGCCTTTGTCGCCCGAGCCGCTCATGAGATCGCACAAACTGCCGATTAAGTCAGTGTATCTTCGTGGCGTCGTGCCTAAGGATTTGCCTTCGAGATTGGACGTTTTTGATTTTATCGCATACTCCATCGCTTCTTTGACTTCATCATCGCTCTTCCCCGCGAAATCGTTGTCTAACAGGAATTTCAATTTGAGTTCGTGGGGTGTCCCGGCCAAACCCGGCGTAAACGCGGGGGAAACAACCGGATCAGCCAGCTCCCATATTTTCCCGACAGGGTCTTTAAACGCGCCGTCGCCATAGATCATCGCTTCGATCTGTTTCCCGGACGCTTCATTTAATTTACGCGCGATCATATTGACGATCGTTTCGCAATCTCTCGGAAAGAGCTTCACTGAGTCCTCCGTAGCCTTATTCGAGCCCAGAAGCCCATACTGCTCGTTGTATCCGCTGCCGCCTACAGAGGATGACAGTATATCGTCCAACCCGTAAACGATCCTTGCTCCCGCCTCTTTCAGAAGGCGCTTTGACCTGAAACGGGTATGAATATCACAACACAGCACGTTTTTTGTAAATTCCAAGACATGCCTCACATCATTTGCGAAGACGATCTCAACATGCTCGCCGAACGATTTGTAATACCGCACATAATCCACGTTTGTGTACGGATGAGTTGTGTCGTAACCAAATTTTTCACGATACGTTTTTTCAGTTAGTACGTCGGTATACGGATTAATGCCGGCGTTATCGAGCATATCCCATGAAATAAGCTCGTTGCCGACCTCGTCAGCCGGGTAAGACAGCATGACATAAAGCTTACGGCATCCACTGGCGATGCCTTTCAGAATGTTTGAGAAGCGGTTCCTTGAAAGGATCGGAAAAGTGATGGCGAGCGTCCCATCGGGGTACTTGTCACGAATGTCCGCGGCGATCTGGCCACAGCTCGCGTAGTTGCCCTGAGCGCGCGCCACAACCGCCTCGGTAATCCCCACCACATCCCGGTCTTTCAATTCAAATCCGTCCTCTTCAGCGGCGGTTAACACACTATCAACGATTATCCGCGCTATATCATCGCCGTATTTGATCAATGGAGCGCGTATCCCGCGCGCTACGGTACCAACAGCTCTCATACTCAACCTCCCCGTTCATTTTTGTCCTAACCTTCGAAGCGCCTGACTTCCGTTCCCTGCATATTATAATAGAGAAATAGGGCTATTGTATTCATAATATTACTAAATGCAGTTTCGTGAGCTATTATAAATATTGCCGTATTTCGCGCAAATTATGCCGTCAAGCCAACGCAGGCAGATTTCACATCCCTGCGAAATATTAACAACCATAAAATAAGGCGCTCGAAAGGGTTTCGGTTGATTTTCTGTGTAAATCCGATATACTTGTGTTAATAGATTTGCCGTACTGATAGATACAGGATCGGCGATGGATTTTTCTGATAGACAATACTGAAGGTATTCCAAATGGCAAATAAAGATTACATTCCTGTCGTTTCAGACTTTTACTATGTCAAATCGGCGTGGTACGAAAAAATCATTAAAGGAATTTCCTTGTCGGCGGGAGCTTCACGCGAAAAACTTCCGATTAAGGTGTTTTCCACGGCCTTGGAAGAAATCAACTTTGAAGATCTGCCGGATGTTGTTGTGTTAACAAACGGGATGCAGGATTATGTCCACTTTGCCGTAAACGCCCTCATGCGCGCCGGAAAACAAATCGTACTAACCGGCCTTGAAGCCGACTATTTAGGAGACCTGGTCAGCTACACCACCACAAACCACCGCTTGGATATGGAAGGTATGATCCACTATCTGATTACCCACGATAAAAAACGAATCGCGCTAGTGGGTTTCAGGGAAGGAGCCATAAACGATTCAATCTTCTACCGTTCCGCAATTTGCGAGTCAAAAAGGCTTGGAGCGCCTATTCTGGAAAACTCCATATTTATCTGGCAAAATATGCTGGAGAATGCCCTCAATGAGTTTGTTAAGGCGGCGGGCCGCTTCGACGCGGCAGTTTGCCCCAACGATACCATTGCCCTTTGCCTTGCGAATATCTGTAAGGCGGAGAATATCGGCATCCCGGGAGATCTGTTTATAACCGGCGCCTGTGATATGGTTATCGGTCGTTATTGCGAGCCTACGCTTACTACCATCAAAATAGATTTTGAGAAAATAGGAAATGAGACATTCAACACATGGGATTTTATCCGCAAGCGTCAGCGCGCCAGATCCCTTGTAAAGGTGCTGATCCCTGGAAAAATTATAGCCCGCGCCAGCACGGCTTTTTTGGAAGTGCCGCCCCAATCGCATAAGCAATTTTCAGAGAAAATATCAAACGGCGCCGACCAAAAAAGTAATTTTTTTACAGACCCGCTGATTCACTCTATGATCCGCATTGAGAATTGCCTTTGTAACCGCGACGAGCTGGACAGAAAGATTATACTGGGAATTATGCAGGGGAAAAGCTACGAAACTCTTTCGGAAGATCTGTTCATGAGCATCAGCACCATAAACTATCGCCGCAACAAAATATTCAGGGATGTGGACGTCAGCACGCGCGCCGCATTTGAGCTGCTAATGCACGAAAACATCGGCAAAATAACCACGGATTCTGCATAAACAGGCGTCCCATGTTCAACGCGAGACAGCCGGGGTCTCTCCATAGCGGAAATCTGCGTCAACCGCCGGTATAGCCGCTTTCCTCATTGCCGATTTCCTCCATGACTTCTTTGATAAGGCCAAAGCGCGGAACAGCCGACGGACCCCATGCGCAGCCCCCCGATATGACAACCTTGGGGCCGGCTGCCTTTATGGCGGCAAGAGCTTTTTCCTTTATGCGGGCCTTAATCTCATCCCGTTCATATCCGGAAAGGTCGCTCTTGTTCTTTACTATATCGTCAACGCCGCGAACCACGCCGCCCAGGCTGTGAGCAAGACCACCGACCAGTACTTTATCCGTTTTTTTCCGCGCTTCACTCATGGAATACTGCCCCTCTTCCTGATCGGCCCAGTTGAAGGCATCCACCGGGTAGTCCAGAAACCATTCGAAGTGTTCGGCGTCGCCATGACATACATGCGCCATATTGAACCTGGTTTTTCCCTGGATTGACGCGAGATTACGCAAATCGTATTTTTTGCCGTACTCCTCGAACATATCTTTGCCCATTTTGGCGGCCATACCGCACTGATAACCGAGGAAGAAGCCTGCGGCGCCGGCCTTTATATACTCCTCCATCAACAGTTCATTGGTTTCGGCCACCACCTCAAGGCCCGACGCGGCCTCTTTTTCGCTGTATGTAAAATGGCCGATGATTACTTCCTGGCGAAAGTAGCCGCCGGTCATCTCACCCATCCAAATGAAAGGGGAGAACACGGTGGGCAATACGGGGACGTCATCCTGATAGTAGTCGCAGATGCGTTTAACAGCTTCGATCTCACGGGCGAGGGGTCCCTCCTTCATGCTGGGCACTTTTATTTTAAGCCACTCATGTGGATCATTTATAGCGTTTACCGTCACATTCAGCCACATCTCGTCCAGCAGGTGTTCGGCGGGGCGCATCTTTTGACCAAATGCTTCGGTGAAGTACATGCCGTTCGGCATCACTTTAATGAAGCCGCAATCAGCGGCAAACTGGTAGTCTATGGTGGCCTTGGCCAAATCTCCGGCGTTGCGATCAATCAGGTTCATGTGCGGACCCCAGACGGCAAAAGCCGGCCTGTCGGTTGATTTTCCTTCTTTAATTGCCATTAAACGTTGAGTATGGGTCATATTCCATATCCTCCTTAAACATTAAAAAAACGAAAGGACAGCGAGCGTCAGGAAACCAATCCGCCGAAATAGACCTCCTGAACTTCGGGGGAGTTGAGAAGGATCTCCGCTTTATTATGTAACACTATTTTGCCGGTTTCAAGTACATAAGCCCGGTGAGAGTGTTTCAAAGCCACCCGGGCGTTCTGCTCCACGAGCAGTATGGTTGTACCCATTTCGTTGATACGCATAAGCATGTTGAATATCTCACTCACGATCATGGGGGCAAGACCAAGAGAGGGTTCGTCCAAAAGCAGCAGGTGAGGTTTTCCCATCATGGCGCGGCCAACCGCCAACATCTGCTGTTCGCCGCCGGACAGGGTTCCTGCCGTCTGGCCGATGCGATCCTTCAACTTTGGAAAGAGCTCGAACACCAGATGAAGGCTTTCCTCCACCTCGTCATCCGGACGCAGATAGGCGCCCATCACAAGATTGTCCTTTACGGTAAAGCGGGGGAACACCTGCCGCCCCTCGGGCGATAAGATAAGTCCATTTTTTACCATATACTCCGTATCCTTTTTGGTGATGTCCACGCCATTGTATGAGACCTTGCCTTTGGCGCTGTTCTTAAGACCCATGATGGCGCGCATGGTAGTGCTTTTTCCCGCGCCGTTCGCGCCCAAAAGGGTAATTATCTCGCCCTCGTTTACCTCCAGTGAGATGCCGCGCAGCGCTTGGATACTGCCGTAGTTTACTTCGAGGTCTTCGATTGACAGCAGCGGCATATCACTCATCCCTTCCCAGGTAGGCTTCGATTACAGCGGGGTTCGACTTCACTTCAGCCGGCGTGCCCTTGCCAATCAGCCGACCGTTGTCCAACACATATATCTTTTCGCAAATATTCATTACAAAGCGCATATCGTGCTCAATCAACAGAATTGTGTATCCCATTTGCTGAAGATCTTTTATGATATTGAGAAGACGCTCGGTCTCCTGTTCGTTCATGCCGGCGGCAGGCTCATCCAAAAGCAGCAACTTGGGGTCGCTGGCAAGAGCGCGGGCAATCTCAAGCTCGCGCTGCGGACCGTATGGCAGGCTGGTGCTCATCTCGTATCTTAAATCGTACAGGCCGAATATCTTTAGTATTTCACCGGCCTTTTCCTCCATATCCCGCATCTCGCGCCGCGCGGCCGGCAGTTGGAGGATGGAAGAAATGACCCCTGCTTTTGAACGGGTGAACATGCCGGTAATCACATTGTCCAGCACCGTCATTTTTGGGAAAAGCCGCATGTTCTGGAAGGTGCGGGCAAACCCCAGCCGGTTTATGGTGTGAGGTTTCCAGCCGGTGATGTCCTGACCCAGCATCTCCACGGCGCCCTCGGTGGGTTTGTAGATGCCGGTCACGCAGTTAAACAGAGTGGTTTTTCCGGCGCCGTTAGGGCCGATAACCCCGATGATCTCGCCTTCTCTTACTTCCATGCTGACGCCTTCGAGGGCCACAAGGCCCCCAAAACGCTGGGTGACGCCGCTTACTTTAAGAACCTCAACCATTGCCGCCACTCCCCTTATGCCGGCTTGGCGGGCGTCTTCCCATTGTAAAGCCCCGCGCGCTGCCCAAGGTATTTGAAACGGATGTCACCGAACAGACCTTGCGGCCGTATCAGCATCATCAGCACCAAAAGTATACCGTAGATGATCTGACGGTACATGGCGAAGGTGCGCAGCACTTCGGGCAGGATGGAGAGAACGATCGCCGCGAAGATAGAACCGAAGATGTTGCCAAGTCCGCCGAATATGACCATGACAATCATCTCGTTACTCTGAAGACCGGAAAATGCGTTGGGATCAATGTAGTTGGTGTATTGGGCATAAAACGCGCCGGCAAGCCCCGCTAATGAAGAGGCCACGACAAAAGTAGTGACCTTGTAACGAAAGACATTGATGCCGTTTGAGGCGGCGGCGATTTCATCATCGCGGATCGCGAGGATAGCGTAGCCCACTCGGGAGTTCGTGATATTGGATACCACCAGAATGGTGATGATGAGTATTATAAGCGCCAGGTAAAAAAAAGCCATCTGACTTCTAATCTGAAAGCCGAAAAAGGAAGGCCTGGGAATTCTCAAAATGCCCAAAGGACCGTTGGTCAGCGACATCCAGTTGAACAGTATCACCCTAATGATCTCGTTGAAGACCATGGTGACAATGGTGAAGTAGTAGCCCTTCAATTTGAGCACCGGCAATCCCAAAAGCGCCCCAAACAAACCGGAGACGACTATAGCCGCCGGGAATGTGATTTCGCTGCCCCAGCCGAGGCGGGTCGACAAGATGGCGGCGGTGTACGAGCCGAGACCCCAAAAAGCCGCATGACCGAAGGACATCTGTCCCAACATTCCGGTGATCAAATTCAGGCTGATAACCAGCGAAGCGTACATCATCGCCACAATGGTGATGCGCATGGTATAGGCGTTGCTGATCATACGCGGATATATAATGGTCATCACAAGTACGGCGGGAATCAGAACTTTCCGCCAGCGAAACATCCAGGTGCAAAATTTCTCCAGCATCTCATTCCCTCCTTACACTTTGGTAATCTGCTTTTGGCCGAATAATCCTACCGGACGGAACAACAAAACCACGATAAGGATGGTAAAGGCAATGGCGTCCCGGTAGCCTGAGGATATGTAGCCTGCCACGATCGTTTCAATGACGCCCAAAAGCAGCCCGCCAACCATGGCACCGGGCAATATGCCCACTCCTCCAAGAATGGCTGACGCAAATATCTTCATGCCAATGAGCTGGCTCATGGTGGAACCGATAGTCTGGTAGAGCATACCCACCATTGTGCCCGCCACAGCCGCCAAAAAACCGCTGCAAATGAATGTAAACGAGATAACCCGGTTGATGTTAATGCCCATCAGACGCGCCGCGTCCATATTCTGGGAGGTGCAGCGCATTGCTTTGCCCAGTTTTGTTTTATATACCAAAAACGAGAGAGCCAGCATCAGTACGACTGCAATCAGAGACAGTATAATTTGCGTCCAGGTGACTACCGCGTTTCCAATTTCGATCCTGCCAAAACTCAGCATATTGGGAAAGGATTTGGACTCGCTTCCATAGAATACCATTATACTGTTTTCGATGATCATAGCGATGCCAAGGGTGGTGATAAGGCCCGAAAGACGCGGCGCGTTGTGTTTTCGCAGAAGGCGCAGGGCAAAGCGATCCAGGAAGTAACCGGCTAAACCTGTAAATAGAATACTAAGAACGACGGCGACCAGAAAAGAACCAATCGCGGATGTATAAAAGATTAGGGTAAGATAGGCCCCCAGCATGTACAGCGCGCCATTGGCAAAGTTGGCAAGCTCCAAAACGCCGAAAACCATGGTAAAGCCAATTGCCACGAGAGCATAGGTGCTGCCTATGGTAAGCCCGTTTATAATTTGCTGTAATAACAATTTACCCACCTCCCGCGTCTCATCGGCGATCGTCCCCACCTAAATCAAGGTGGGGACGACCCACATATGAGACGCTCTAAAACTTCAGCGTAGATCAGACTTCAGGCTTGATCTGCAAAAAGTTGTTGTCCTTCACTTCAAAGACATAGATTCCCTTGACCATTTCCTTCGTATCGTTGAACATCATGTTGAAGCCGGAAACGCCGTCGTAGCTGCGAAGCGCCGCCAGCGCGTCACGGATGGCATCGCTGTCGGTGCCTACTTCGTCAATAATACCCAGTATGATGTTCATGGCGTCGAAACCCTGAGCGGCGAAACCGTTGGGATTCCTGCCGTACTTGGCGTTGAAGTCGGCGACGAATTTTCTGGTGGCGTCGGTCTGAGGGTTATTATCCATCACCGATTTGATGAAGGTGGGAATACTGCTCAATACTATCGTGCCTTCGGCGTTCCCGCCCAGAACCTCCAGAAAATCTTCCAGGAGGCACAATCCCGGACCCACGTACTGTGCTTCGAAGCCGAGGTTCTCAGCTTGTATGAAGATCTGGCCGGCTGCGTCATAGTTGGCCGCGACATAGAGAATATCGGGATTCTGAGCTCTCAGCTTGGTAAGCATGGGCGAATAGTCGGTGGTAGAACCGGGTACGAAACTCTCAAGAGGGAGAACTTCGCCGCCAAGCGCCGTCCACCTGTCCACGAACAGTTGGCTGGCGTTTACGCCCCAGTCGGTGTTTTGGAGAATGACAGCAAGCTTGCCGCCGCCGGTTTGCTCCCAAACGGCTTCGGCAAAACCCGGACCTTCATACTTCTGGCTTATAACAATTGAAAACATGTATTCGCCCATGTGCGGGAAGTCCTGGTGGGAGGCGCTGGGGCTCAGCAGCACCATTCCCGCGTCCTCAAACACCGGAGCGGCCGCCATGCTTGCGGAAGAGGAGTAACTGCCCATACCGAGAATGTTATTCGGGTCGGCTACGATCCTGTTAGCAATGTTTACGGCTTCTCTCTGATCATTTTTGTCGTCAAACACTTCGACGGTGTAATTGGTGCCATTGACCCTGTTCCACTCTTCCAAAGCCAGCAAAGCGCCATCTGACAGCATCGTTCCGTACTGCATGGCGTCTCCGGTCAGGGGGGCAAAGAAACCGATCTTGGTCTTTTCCGCGGCGACGCCCGCGCCGCAGGCGACAAGCGCGAGAATAAGCAGGGCTGTCACCGAAAAAGTCATTGCGCGAAAAACAAGTTTTTTCATAACTAATCCTCCTCTTAGAGTAAGTAACTGGGAAGTAGCCCTCCAAATAGGTAAATTCCCAGTGAAGATTGGTCGGGATAACTGGTTCCCCTTGGAATAGTTCACGCTGTGATGATAAAAGGTGTTCCTTACACTCTGGAGATTCCGGCAAACTAAAAATTATTTTTTCTTTTTTTCATCCCCCCTTATTTCTTATCCGACCTATGGTTTTGCGACCGCGCGTCAGCCCATTAGCGTGTCATATGGCGGCCTTATAATCAATACAGCGTACGGTGAAGAATATCCAACTGAATCTCCTCGTCCAGCTCAACATACCGGGCGCTGAAGCCGCCGACCCGGACAATCATATTCAAGTAGTCCCGTGGATTTTTGCGCGCCGCCTCCAAGTCCTCCCGCCCTATAACGGTAATCATCACCTGGGCGCCGCCTTCGTCAAAGTATGTTTTGAGCAATGGTTTAACAACGCTGTCACGCATATCGGAGAAGACTTCCTTGCTGAACTTGAGGTTTTGCACGGCGCCGACATGTATATCGGTCCGGGCGCGCACCATCGAGTGCAGCAACGCGGTCACGCCATTTTTGTCCATGCCTGAAGCCGGGCTGTTGCCATTGCTCATCGCCGTACCCTTCAGACGACCGTCGGGAGTGGCGGCGGTGTGGATGCCCAGATAGGTATTGCCACTGTTGTTGATATTGACAGTCGCATATCGGCGCAATCCGTATTTCCCCGAATGGGAAAGCGCGGCGAGGCTGTATTGCTCACACACCTTGCGAACCATATTGTCCGCCTCTTTTACGCCGTTTCCGAATTTCGGAACCGACAACATCATCGCGCGTTCTTCCTCGTAGCCTTCAAAATTTGCTTTAAGCGCTTCAAGCATCCGTTCACCGCTGATTCTCTTCTCGTCGTATATCAATTTTTTAAGGGCAAACAGAGAATCAGCGGTGGTGACGACGCCGTAAATTTCGCAGTTGCCGTCCAGGTAACGGGCGCCGCCGGAAACTATCGGCAAGCCGCGCGACAGGCAATCGTCAAACAGCGCGGAGATCAGGTTGACTCCCATTTCTCTCGCAATAAGCGCATAGGAACGGGCTTCCACGCGCACCGCTATTTCCAGAAATTCCGTGATATTTGTGGAATATGCCTCAAACAGGTCGTCAAATGTTTCATACTCGGCCAGATTACCCCGATCCGGGGTCATCCGCAGGCCGCCCGTCGGTTCGCAACCGCCGTTCAGCGTACCCCACAGGACGTTGGCAATGTTCATGAAGGTGTTAGGCGTGTTCACACTCTGGTTATTTATCACGTACTCGCCACAGCCAAAGGGCATCCACTGCTCGGCGGTCTCCTTATCCACCCCAAGAACGCGCCTGACGTCTTTGATAACGCTGTCGTCGTTGTACAGGATCGGGAATGTGACGCCTTCGCCAATGGAATCCAGGGCCTTGTTGTACACTTCTTCGTTCATGCCGTCATAACAGCGCAGCGTTAGTTGGGGGACGATGTCCTTAACCCGGCGCGCCGTCTCCATAATGACCAGGGCCAGCGCGTCAGCGCGCCCCTCGCGACGACGGCCGCGACCGCCGATGATAACGCGGTCGTCGGTTATCTGCTCCTTGGAAATACACAGGTGCCAGAAAGAAGTCAGCAGGTCGATTGCCTTTTCCTCGGAAAGTATGCCCAGGTTAAGGTCGTTAAAATAAAAATCCGCCAAATAATCGTCCATGCGCCCAAACTGGCGCGCTCCGGCCAGCACGGTATAAAGATATACCAATTGCAGAGCCTCACGGAATGTTTCCGGTTTGGAGTAAGTAATACGACGGCATACCCTTGCCATCTCAAACAGCTCTTTTTTGCGTTCCTGGTTTTCCTCTTCGCGGGCCATCCGCATCAGCCGATCCGCATACCACAGGCTGGTGTCAATGACTACCTGCAAGCTTTCCCGCACGCCCTGAAGAAAAACAGTATCCGCTCCGGGAGTTTTCTTAGCGTCCTCCGCCAGATCCAACAATCCCGGCAGCCCCAGATTCAACAGCTTTTCATAGTCCATGAAGATGCCGGACAGTCGGTAGGAGGTCATAAAAGTAACAGGGCCGCCGTACCAGTTGGCAAAGTGGACGTAGGGACGTATCTCCGGCAGAAGAGATTCACGCATCTTCCCCATCGTGTCCCGGTTTTCCCAATAGGCATACAGCTTTGCCAACCGCTCCCGCTGCGCGTCAGAGTTTCGTTCATCAGCCATAGCGGCCTCAAACCAGTCGCGCTTCATTACATAGCCAAACTCACCGTTGAGGTATTGCGGACTGACGCCCAGAGGCAGCACGTCGAAACGGCCAACCAAAAGGTCATTATCCGCAACGTCCAGCATCGTAGCCGGGAACTGCGCGCGGTAGCAGGCAGCCTCGCGCAGCGCCGGGTGGCAGTGCCGGTGTGAATCGTAAACGCCGGTAAAGGATTCCATCACGTCCAGCAGCGCATCCATGTCCAGACGGGACTCGTTGTTATATACAACTCCGTCGCCGTAGCTCAGAGCTTTCCTGGATCGCTTCATTTCTTTTAGATACATTTCGTCTTCGCCATCCTTTTAATTTTGTCAGCTCGCCTTGTCAACCGGCCAGATTGGGGCACTCCAAGGCCGAAAGCCTCTCGTATATCAACCGCTTTTCGTCCTTTGTCATCGAAGGCAGTTCCTCCATATCCCAAACGGTTCTGATTTGTCTGGCTTTGGACTGGCCCATGTTGTGATACGCCATTACCTCCACCGCGATAATCCCCGGATATTGCCGGGCAAGCCGCGCGATGCCGCTCAGATGCGCGTCATCGTCGTTTATCCCCGGAATTATAGGGCACCGCAGGCGGATTCCCGCGCGGCAATCGTCCAGAAAAGCCAGGTTTTTCAATATCAGCTCGTTTGAGACACCTGTGTATTGCCGGTGCTTTTCATCATCGGTCAGCTTGTAATCGAACAGGAAGCAATCGACGTACGGAAGCGCGCGCTCGTAATATTCTGTCGGCGCATAGCCGCCTGTGTCGAGGCAGGTGTGGAGGTCCTGAGCTTTAGCGCTCTTCAGAAGAGCCAAAGTACCTTCAAACTGTGCCATCGGTTCGCCGCCGCTTACAGTCAGCCCACCGCCGCTGTTTTTATAGAATTTCCTGTCTTGCGAGACTATCCCAAGGATCTCATCCTGCCGCATCGCCGTGCCGTAGCGCTTAAGCGCGCCGCTAATGCAATTTGCGATACACTTGCCGCACAACTCGCAGACCGAAAAATCCACCACATGTTTTCCATCCTCCAGCCGGTGATCGTTGACCGGACAAACAGAAACGCACCGTCCGCAGTGCACGCAGTTTCTTTCAACAAAACCACGCTGAGGATCCGGGGATTTCGACTCGGGGTTGTGGCACCAGACGCAGTCCATCGAACAACCCTTGAGGAATACCGTTGTGCGGATACCGGGACCATCATGCAACGCGTAACGCTGTATATCTAACACGAATAAATCCGTCATGATGGCCTCCTCACGTTAGTTCATATCAATAATCGTGCTTTTCAGCCAATTTGCCATTTTATGTTATTGACTAACTCTACCTTGCCGCTTGACGCGGAGCGTATCCCGGCATCCAGCATAGAATGGGCGTCCAGATTTAACTCCGCGCACAGCAGTTCGTGGAGAGGCTCTCCGGTATCCATGTGGTGAATGTAAGCGGCGGCGGGTGTCTGCAAATTAGGGGGGGCCGCCTCGCCTTTAATCTCCTCGGGCGTCTCCCCCGCCCGGTATAGCGTAATCTGCCCGTTTGTGTAATCGACCACAATGCTGCCCGCGTCACCATATACAATCGGAGACTTGAAGGTATGATGGAATGTCGTCCAACTGCCCTCTATCACAGCGTACATATTCGTAAAACGCGCCACCATGACCGCGTTGTCCTCCGCGTCGCCCAGCGGCATACCGCTGTTTATCCGCATACCGCTTGCCGCAACCGCCTGTTCCCCCGCGAACCACCGCGCCACCAGGCACCCATAACAGCAATAGTCGGCCATAGCTCCTCCGCCGGCCGCGTTCTGATACCACCATACGCTTGCTTTTTCAGCGCCGGTCATAGCCCCGGTCTTTTCATCGACACCGCTTTGGCTCAGTCCCCAGCCCAACGGTCCCGTGTGGCCCATGCGTGTTTTGATTTCGATAAGATTTCCAACCGCGCCACTGTCAATCATCTTTTTAGCCGTATGAAAGCCGTATCTCCAAGCGACAGGCCAGTTGATCATCAGCAGCGTGTTGTTAACCCGCGCGGCCCGGTACATTTTAAGCGCGTCGGGGAAGTTTGTTGACATGGGTTTTTCCAGGCAAACGCCGATGCCTCGCCGGGCGCACTCCGTCGCGATTTCCACATGACGCGCGTTTTCAGAGTTTACGACGCATAGGTCGGGCTGGACCGCGTCCAGCATTTTCCGCCAATCCTCCCACACCTTGAGTCCGAACTTCTTAGCGCAGTAATCGATATTCCAGTCGCGGGTATAAGGCGCGGTTCGCATCTCCGGCGTAAGCGGCGGGACGTCGGCGCAGTCGCTCAATCTGATTCTTGGGCTGGCCGCGAAATGAGCCGCCACGTCGTTGATGTGGACATGGGCAAAGCCGACTATAACCGCCGTATAGGCGTCTTTGCTCATAATGTATAACCCTCCAGCTCCGTTGTGGCAACCTCGCGGTTTTCATTGGCCGACCGGTAGAAAGCTTCTATGGCGGATACTATATTTAGCGTCTCCTCCGGTTTTACGCAACGCTCCACTTTATTCTCCATCACGTCAAGCACATGCTCGTACATGTACCAGTGACCGTCAAAAACTTTCGACGAGTATGGGCGGTTGTCAAAATATTTTAACTTGACCTCGCTTTGGTAATGTCCTGTATTTTTATAAAGCATAAAGTCTTCGGAGTTGACCCCGCCCTTTTCACCGCACAGGATGAAGCTTCGGTGCGTCGGAAGGTTGAGGGCCCAGGTAAATTTAAAGTTCACCGCGAAATTGCCGGCAAGGCGGAGCATACCCACCGAAGCCTCCTCGACGTCGAACTCCTTGTGATCGTATTTCCTCGGGGTAAAGGTGCCCAAATAAGCCCCGCTTTCCTTGATATCAAGCAAGAGGTTCTGCCCCAGCTTTGCTATGTGGTCGAACATCTTGCCGCTGACAGCCTCCACGCGTGGGTTCCCTGTCATCCACAGGAGCGAGTCGAGGAAATGGACGCCCAAATCACAGAACGGGCCTCCTCCGTTTTCATTTTTCATATGAAACGTCCCCCAAGTCGGGATGCCATACCGGCGCACAAAAGAAATATCAGCGAAATAAGGCGTGCCGATTTCCCCCTGATCGAGAACATCCTTGACGAACACCATGTCCCACGTCCACCTGCGGGACTGGCATGGGAAGAGAATCTTTTTCAATCGAGCCGCCGTATCAAACATCTCTTTTGCGTCGCGGTACGTAAGGGCCATCGGTTTCTCGCACATGACATGTGCCCCTGCTTCAAGAGCCGCGATGCTCCAGGTCTTGTGCGACAGATTTGGCGTACACACCGCAACCAAATCAAGGGGAACCTCATCGAGCATTTTTTGAGGGTCACTATACCATTTAGGTACATCAAAACGCGCGGCTGTCTCCTGCGCGGCCTCTGCGCGGGGATCCGCTACCGCGACGATCTCCGCTAATCCTTTTGTTCTTAAATTATCAAGTGCGGGAAGATGGGCTGAATTTGCGATACATCCCGCTCCAATAACTGCGGTACGGATTTTTTTTGACATAGCGGTTTCCTCCTCATTAGTAACTTGATTGTAATTGGGTTTCTACCATTTTATTATAGAATAAATCCAATTTACAATTTGATTTATTCTATAAAAATTAAAAAAACTTAGTATTGACAGAATAATGCGATTTCATATATGATTTTATTTTTGGCGCATCAAATACGGTTTCCGTTCATGTAATCATATGGCGGAACGTTGACGTTATCATTGGCGGATGCAAAACAGTAAGGGAGAGATGTTAGTTATGGCGTCGTCAGGCACGGCATTTAAAATAAATTCTTTTATGGAACGCGCTAAACAGGACCTTCCGGTTTATATTACCGACGTCAGAAAGAATTTCCTCTCCTGCGACGGAGTGGATTTGAATTTGGACCTGACAGGATTTAACGGAATCATTCGACGCATAACTCTCCGAATCCCCGCCGGGCATCTTGAAACAGAGGCAGAGCTTAACTTTGTCAGGGAATACCTCTTTGCCGAAGTTTACAATATCCTCTCCGCCTTGGGAGGCAAGCGGCTGGATATTTACACGGATCCCTTTTGCGACGTTCCGCAGCGCATCCTGAATGACATTCCAAAAACCTTTGGGTGCGGCGAGGCACGAAAAGATAGAAAAGGGTACGGCCGTTGTGTCAACGTTATTGAGCGTATGTTGGACTCCCAGGGAATAGCCGGCCCCTTCGTCATGGAAGTTCATGACGGAAGGCGGCTTCCGGTTCTTCCGATAGAGCCATGCGGTTCAATTGATATGGAAGCCCGTTTTTTGAAGGCATTTCAAGGCATCGAAAACAAAATCCTGTGCGGCATAGATGTCGGCGGCACTGATATCAAGCTGTCAGCGTCGGTCAGGGGCAAACTTTGTTACCTCAAGGAATATGACTGGTTTCCCGCTATGTTTACCCGTTCCAGTCAATTGATAGAGCCGATATTACTGTTAACCCGCCTTCTTCGGGCAAGGATATCCTGTGATATGGCCTCCATTGACGAAACCATTGTCGTAGCGCTGGACAGGGCAATCACGGAGCATTTACCTGACAGCGAGATGGAATCAGCCATATCAGCCGCCGAGAGCGCGCTGGACGACCGGTTAACCGGGTTCGACGGGATCGGCTTATGCTTTCCCGACGTTGTTATCCGCAATAAAATTGTGGGCGGCGAAGTGTTCAAAACGCGTGGAATCCGTGATAACCCCGCCATTGAATATGAGGCGGAGTTCCGGAAACTGATGGATTTGGACGATATGCTGACGCAATACTGCGCTCCGAATGGAAAGGTGCGAACGACAAATGACGGCCCTATGGCCGCGTTTACCGCCGCGATGGAACTGATTGCGCAGGGAAAAAGCAGCCGGCTGAAGGATGGGCGCTTCGCCCACACGCTGGGAACTGAATTGGGTACCGGCTGGATTGATGAGGCGGGGGATATCCCCGAGATCCCACTGGAGGTTTATAACTTTATTATTGATTTGGGCAGCTTGGGCGCGCGCCGGTATCACCCTGACGATTTGCGAAGCATCAACAACTTCAACACGGGCCTTCCGGGAACACTTCAAAAGTTCATGGCGCAGAACGGCGTTTTTCGTCTGGCAATCAAGGCGTCACAATCAGGCGACGGCAGTTTGTACCATGAATTATTGGAAAAAGGCTTTATCGAGGAAGGAAAAGATGGTGTGTTTGTTGTTCTTGAGCCTAAGGATATGCGCAAGCCGCTGCTGGAATTTTTGATGGGGCGCTGTGAAGCCGGAGATTCCGAAATGGAATCGGTTTTTTTGGAGGTCGGCCGCTCCACCGGAATAACGTTTTGTGAGACGGAACACATATTATCCCCCAAAACAAAAGAGAGGATCATGTATGGCAGGTTAGTAAAAACGCCCCGTTGCTTTGAGTTAATCCGCAAGGGGGCGGGGCAGGTGGATGCAAGCCTGCAATTGTCAGTCGCCGATGATCAGAGCGCGTTCAGCGATTTAATGCGGCAACTGAGAGCGCATCACGTTTATTCGGTGGCGCAGTTCGCGCAATCAGTAGGCGCGCTGTATTATGGAAATCTGCCGGAATAGGTAAACTGAAACCCTTAGGCTATCCAATCCTTTCCCCCGACTCGTTAAAGTTAGCTTTAAAGCTGATTTTAGCGGCAGGCAGGCCATGACGCGCCTCGCCTACCAATTCCCCCTCCGATTTTCTAATATGATAGCCGTAGAACCACATGGGAAATACATATAGCAGCGGCGTTAAATACTCGTCATGGATTTTTGGCATCTCCACGATAAAAGCGGCGAGTTTTTTCATTGCGGGAGTAATCTCGTCGGAAAAGACAACCGAGGGCGTCCCGGCAAGGGTACAACCCGCCAATATATCCATAGTTTTCTCATATGGTTTGCCTGCCGGAGAGATGATGAGCAGAGGTACCCTGTCATCCAGCTCGCGGAAGCGGCCGTGAATAAAATCTTCCAGCTCTTCGCCGGCCCCAAACATCCAACAGAACTCCGATATTTTGAGAGCTCCTTCCTTCATTGTGCCTATATTGGGACCTGTTCCCACCACAGCGAAATTTCTGGCGCCTAACTCAATCATTGCCGCGCTTGCCTCGCATGTTCGCTCAAACAAAGACGGAAGAAACTTCATGGCTTCTATCGTTTGCTGTAATTGCTTTTGCCAATAATCCACTCCCGAAGCGTCAAGGCTTCCGTTACGCAGGCCAAGCTGTACGGCCAGTTTAAACGCGCCTGCAAGTAAAAAAATATGGGATATGGTGAAGGCGGGTACCTTGACGTTATACCGCTTTTCTATATCCACATCGGTTTGGATCCTATATCGCGCCGCTTTAGCGCAGGCCAACTCGTCACCCTCTCCGGACAGGCAGAGCGTGACTGCGCCTCTTGCGCCGGCGATCTCCAGGCATTGCGCCACGGTTGCGGTGTTACCTCGGGCACTGACGCCTACCACTAACGTTTTTTCCGGTCGTATCAGGTAGTCGTCCGCATAACGGCTAAACTGAAAGGCAGGCAGCGCCTGCGCCCGTAATTTGGCTATGTGCGCTAACCATGCTTCAGCGTTAAGCGAGGCAGCCAGCGATGAACCATGTCCCACTACGTAGACCGTGTCCACTTCAGAAAGCCAGGCATCGTCCTGGAAAAGCTGCAAACTCTGATCAGTTAACGTAAGCGCGCGCTCCCAATTGGACGCCTCGGAAAGCGACAACATAAGCTTTAGCAAACACTCATTTCCTTCGTTGACAGCGCTTTTATCCATTTGTTTTTTGCTCCTCGCCTAAACAGATTTATTTATTTTTCGTATTGCTCTGCTCCAATGCGTCAAGCAGTATGCTCGCAGCGCCTAAAACGCCTACGTCGTCCGCGCCCAGCTCGGATATCCGGAATTCCGCGGTCCAACTCTTTCTCATCCGCGCGCACAAATATTCCACCTTTTTACGCAGTTGTTCCACAAACCATCCGTCAGCCACCACACCGCCGCCGAAAACGTACATATGAGAGTTGGTCAGCATTTCCAGGTTGTATATGCCAAGCGCCATTACATTCAACGCGTTATCTATCGCCGCTTGTGCCAGCGTGTCGTTTTCTTTGTAAGCCGTGAACACATTTTGAGCAAATTCTTCGCAATCACCCTGAAGATACTTTTGTAAAACACTTTTGGGATGTTTGGACGCCAGACGGCGCGCCTCGTCCTCCAATCCTTTACCGGATGCCACTGATTCCAAAGTATACAATGACGCATCTTCGTCAAGCCGCTCGAAGAGCGTAACGCCAAGTTCACCCGCATAATTGTTCTTTCCGCGCAACAGCCTCCTGTCGCTTATAATACCCGCGGCTGTCCCGGTTCCTATGTTAATATAGGCGAAATCGTCAACATACCGTCCGATGCCGAACCGCGCTTCGGCTATGGCCGCGGCGTTTACATCGTTGTCAATTACCGTCTTTATATTATATCGTTTTTGCAATTCACCGCATAAGTCATAAGGAACAAGCACCTGCAACGTGGAAGAGCTGCTTACCCTTTGTCGTTTTGCATCCACAAGCGCTTTTATGCCAATTCCTATGCCTATAGGAATTCGTCCGTCACAATTGTCTTCCAAAAAGACGTCAATCTGCTCAAAAAGAGTGCTGACAAAATCCTCAAGGTTTACATACTTCGATGAATAACGAATCGCACGCAAAAGCTCGCCGCTATCCGTTATCAACGCCAAGCGCACTTTTGTTCCGCCAATATCAATACCCAGAATAGTCTGTTCTCGCTTTGGACTTTCCACTAAGCCAATCCTTTAACTCAATCTTCGCACGTCAATAAATCGCGCGGCGCCTTGAAAAATCAATAACATCATGCGATAAAATACGACATATCACCCGAGAGGCTCATTCAAAGTATAACACAGGCAAATCGCATTGAAGAAGTAACCTTTGGATACCCTGCTTTGTCCCTCTTGGTGTTAATCTTTCTTGAAGCAAAGCGGTCTTCAAATGAGGTGCGTGATGAACAACAAAAAAACAAGAGCACGCCGGATTGTGCTGCTCTCTTGGCTAATCATCTTTAAGCTGCTGCTGTCCGTAACCGCGCACGGCTCCCAAAATGAACCGGGACAGGTATATTTTTCCGCCGAAGACCTCAAAGGCAAACGCGTCGGAGCCGCCATAGGATACGGCGCCGACATTGCGGTTACGGAAATGGGGATTTTCGAGGTAAACAGATATCTTTACGCCACGGATCTGCCCACCGCGCTCAAAGCCGGCAACATCGAGGCTTTTGCCTCCGAGCGTTCCTCCGCCGAGTTGATTGTCGCGGAAATATCGGGACTGGCAATGCTGCCCCAACCGATAGGCCATGAGAAATACGTCGCCCTATTGCGTAAAAATGACACAAGCCTCGGAGAGGCTGTCGACGCGGCCATAGGCGAAATCATAGCATCCCCGGTTTACGCGGAAATGAAGGAAAGATGGCTCGGCAGCAATGTGCAATCCGCCGTCATGCCGGACATACCGGCCGGGACGGGGGAACGTCTTGTGGTGGGCGTTTCCACCGATTACATGCCTTTTGCGTACTTCGGTGAGGGCGGCGAACGCCTGGGATTTGACGTGGAACTCAGCCTGCGCATAGGCGCGCTGCTTGACAGGGAGATCAAGTTTTTCGAAATAGCGCACGCTTCTTTGTTTAAAGCGCTGGACAGCGGTTACGCCGACGTATGCATTTCGGTCATAGACGACAAGCCCGCGCTGCGCGAGAAGTATTTCGCCTCCCGCCCCTATTACGACAATGTAATCATGCTGATCGTGAGGGCGGAACCGGGCGAGTCGATAGGCTTTTTGGACGGCGTTGCGCGTTCCATAAACAACCATTTAATCGTCGAAAAACGATTTACGTACATTATTGAAGGTCTTTGCAACACGCTGATCATCACCGGAACGGCGGCGTTTTGCGGAACGCTGCTCGGCGCGCTGCTCTGCGCGGCGATACGCGGCAAGCGGCGTTTTCCACGCAAGGCGGCGCTTTTGTACGTGCGGATTGTGCAGGGCACGCCTATTATCGTGCTGCTGCTGTTTACCGTCTATGTCTTGTTTGCCGGATCGGGCCTCGATATTGCCCTCACCGGCGCTATCGCTTTCAGCCTCTATTTTTCCGCTAAAGTCAGCGAGGTTTTCCGCGCCAGTCTCGACGCGATCGAGAACGGGCAGATAGAGGCCGCGCACGCGATGGGGTTATCCCGCCTGCAAGTGTACAGGCTCGTTTTGATCCCTCAGGCGGCTATAATGACGCTGCCGCTTTACAGCGCCGATTTGGTGGAAATGTTAAAGCTCACCTCGGTGGTCGGATATGTCGGCATCATGGATCTTACGTACTCACTCGAGGTCATACGCTCCCGAACTTACGAGGCAGCGTTTCCGCTGGCTCTTGAAACGCTGCTGTACGTATTCCTCGCCTATTCGGTCACTATGATATTCCGAGCAGCGTCGGCCAGGATCGATCCAGTGCAAAAAAAGAGAAGGATACGCCTGTGATCGAGATCAAAAATCTCAAAAAAATTTTTAACGGGACTCCTGTCCTGAAGGACGTCAACGCGAGCGTTCATGAAGGCGAGGTTATCTCGGTTATCGGTTCGTCAGGCACCGGCAAGAGCACCCTGCTTCGCTGCCTTAATTTGCTGGAGGCGCCCGACGGCGGGGAAATATTGTTCAAAGGACAAAATATACTCGACCGGAAAACCAATATACGCGCAATACGCGAAAAGGTGGGTATGGTTTTTCAAGGATTTAACCTGTTTCACCATTTAACGTCCGCTGAAAACCTGATGCTCGGTCCTGTAAATCTGCTGGGCAGCAGCCGCGGCGAAGCTTATGAAAAGGCGCTCTCGCTTTTAAATATGGTGGGGCTCGCGGAAAAAGCCGCGGCTTATCCCTCCGAGCTGTCGGGAGGTCAAAAACAGCGCGTCGCCATTGCGCGGGCGCTTGCGATGGAGCCGGACGTCATTCTGTTCGATGAGCCCACGTCGGCGCTGGACCCCACGATGGTCGACGAGGTTCTTGCCATCATGCGCAGATTGGCAAAACAGGGGATGACCATGATTGTCGTGACCCACGAAATGCGTTTTGCCCGTGAGGCGTCGAGCCGTATTTTTTATATGGACGAAGGAATTATCTATGAAGAAGGTCCTCCTAAACAGATTTTTGAATCGCCGCGCCGCGAGAAAACACGGTCGTTTGTATTGAAGCTGAAGAGCTTTCATGCTGAAATCGCCGGTGAAACTTTTGATTTCTACGGGCTCGACGGTAAAATCGCCGAGTTTGGCTATAAACAGGGCTTGGCGGCAAAACAAATAAGCCTGATACAGCTTGCCGTTGAGGAATTGATTTTGGGCATAATAATGCCGGCTCTCGGCGGCGAAATACCCGTCAGCCTGAGTATTCATTACAAGGAAGATACTGACGAGGCCGAAGTGATCGCGTCCGCGCAGACAAATGAGGACGATATTCTTGAAATGGGAAAAGAGTTTTCTCTGGATATATTAAAAGGTTTATTCAGCTCCGTTTCCTCATATCGGCAGGACAAGACGCTTTTTATAAAGGTCGTCGTAATCTTTAAGTGACCTCATAAACGAAAAAAAGAGGTAACCTTTGGATACCTTATTTTTTTACCCGACCTGATAACATCCCTGCTCACAGAGAAACCATCGCGTCGGTCCGTTTACGTAAAAAAAACGTACTATATGTTCTGATGCCTGGGTATGTGGTGAAATTCTCGCGCGAGGCATAATACTTTTTTCTTGGAGAGGAGCATATGCTATGTTGAAAACGCGCCGCTTTTTCTTTCTTGTTTTCGCTAGTTTTTTTATTTTTTTTACGGGGACAGCCGCTTCACAGCCATTATCCATAAATCTCGACAAAGCCTTCGAATTTGCCCTGGAGAACGATGAAAGCATCAAAGCGGCGGAAAGCGACATCGCCAAAGCGGGTGAAGGGAGGCGGCAAGCACACAGGTCGCGCAACGTTACCCTGAGGGTCGAGCACGGCATCGCGAGAACGGAGTACCAAATCCAGAACATTGGCGTCAACTCGTTTCAAAACGTCTTCTCGGCCTCATACCCCCTTTACACCGGAGGTCTTATCGAGGGATCCATCGCCGCCTCGGAACACGAGCTGAGTTCGAAAATTCTGAACCTGGAGCGCGCATATCAGAACGTCAGGCTATCCGTGGCGACCGCTTTTTTCACTATGTTGCGGACGGAGAACATGGCGGAGCTTGCCGGCAATTCGGTGGAGCGTCTGAGCGCTCACGTCCGCAACGTGGACGTGCAGTACCGGAACGGAAAAGTCAACAGGGCCGACCTGCTGCGCTCGGAGGTCGAGCTGATAAACGCCGGGCAGGCAATGAGCCAGGCCGTGAACGAATACAAGGTCGCGATAAAGAGCTTGAATGACGTCATGGGACTGCCCTTGGACACGGAGCTTATTTTCGACAAAGAGATGTCCCACTCCCCGTTTCCTCATACCTTGGACGATTGCGTCGAATACGCTTTATCCCACCACCCGGATATCTCGATTGCCGGCTTGTTGGAAAAAAAGGCGGAAGCCGGGATTGTCATTGAACAGAGCGCCAACAAACCCAAGGTAACGCTTTCCGCGAGTCAGACCCTAGGCTCCGCGCACAACTGGCCCGGACTTGACCGGGACAACCTGCAGGTCGCTGTCCGCGCCGAGTACACCTTCTCGGATGGGGGCGTCACGGATTCAAAAATCAGAGGAGCCAGGGAGGATCTGAAAAAAGCGGGCTACAATTACGAGTCCGCGAGAGACACGATCGTCCTGAACGTCACGAAGAACTTTATGACAATGGAAGAAGCCGGCTCCCGGATAGAGACGGGGGCTACGGCGGTCGGTTTCGCGCAGGAGGCCTACAGGATAGCGTTGGCGCGATACAGAGAAGGAGTAGGAACCAACATTGATGTCCTGGATGCCCAGACCGCTTTGAACCAAAGCAGCTCGAACCACACCCAAGCCCTGTGCGATTACAACATCGCCGTGGCGCAACTCGTAAACGCGTTGGGCGTTCCCGCCATCTTCGAGGAGAATTGATCGTGACGTTGTGATGAAAAAATTTCATTTTGCTGTCACGTCTGTGTTTTTATTGCTTTCGGCAGCTTTTATCGGGTATGGAACATACCTCAACGCCAAAAGCAACAGCTACATAGAGACGATGCTGGCGTCGAGAGCTGTCAGCCTGAGCGGGATCGCGGTCTCATACCGCGACCTGTACCCGGTGCTCTACTTGGATAACATTGGACTGCGGGCGAGAATGCAGGCCGACGCCATCGCCCATATCGACGGACTGATCGAGGAGCTGTACGTGGCGCAGGGGCAGGAGGTCAAGCAAGGGGAGCTCCTTGGCAGGATCGTGAACAAAGATGTTCCGCTTTCGGTTTCCCGCGCCGAAACGGACGTGGCAAAAGCCGAGGCCGCGTATCTTCAGGCGATGAGCGCCGTCGAAAGGAACCGGCGCCTGGCCGCCGAGGACGCTGTCTCCGTGAGCGAGCTGGAGATGTCCGTCTCGCAGATGGAGGCGTCAAAGGCGGAACTCGACGCCGCTAGAATAGCGAAACAGCAGAGAGAACAGCAAAGAAGCGACCAGATGGTGACCGCTCCCCTGTCCGGCACCGTTATTGTGGTTTATCAGCAGCCCGGTAACTTCGTCGCCGTGGGGACGCCTGTCGTAATGATCGCCGACTTCTCGAAGATGTACTTCACCGCGATGGTGGATGACAAGAAGGTGAAAAATATCGTGCCTCTTGAGGGGGATTTTTCGCTTTTAACCGACCTGACGAACTTGACGGAGACAGCCTTCGACAGCGCCGTCAAGTCGTCGTTCAGTGAGGATACGGCTTTCGATGTTGAGATATCGAGCATTTTGCCTCCCCTCAGCGAGAGCGTGCCCGTCAGAACCATGACGTTTGAGATCGACAACAGTCTGGGGGTCATGGAATTTGGGATGTACACCGACATCGTCATCCGTAAAGAGACCCCGAAAAGAGCGCTGGCCATTCCCCTCGCGGTTGTCTTCGACAGGGACGACGCTCCCAGGGTCCACGCGAGAGACGCGGATTCCAGGCTTGTCGTGCGCGGCATAAGGCTGGGGGTGCATGACGGAGAGTACGTCGAGGCCGTAGAAGGGCTCGAAGAGGGCGACATCGTCATCACGTCGAGGATCGAGGGGCTCGAAACGGGCATGAGGGTCGACGTGAACCTGAGAGAGAGTTTGTGATGAGCCAGAGATTATTCAACGAGGAAGCGCTCGCGCGCTTGCGCTCTCCGGAACAGCTCCACTCGGTCATAAAGGTGACTCAGCCGGTTGCGTGGATGGTCTTTTTCACCCTGTTTTTTCTGATTGGTTCAATCGTGCTATGGAGTATATTTGGAGTTATGTCCGTCTCCGTTCAGGGCGTGGGGATGATACTGGACGTGGGCGGCGTCGTTAATGTCTACCATGATGTAAACGGGAAGATATCGGAGGTGCTGGTTCAGCCCGGAACCCGCGTTCGCAATGGCGATGTCGTGGCGACGCTGGTGCTGCCGAATATGGCGAACGACATCATCAAGGCGCGGCAGGACGTAGCTAGGTCGGCGAATCAGAATCAGGTGGAGGCCAGCGTATCCGTTTTCGATTCACTCATGAATATATGGTATCACTCCTTCAACGTGATCAGCACATTCGACGGCATCGTGAAGGATGTCCAGGTCAACGCGGGGGACGTAGTGACCGCCGGCTCCACAAGCATATGCAGCATAAGGCTGGATATGCACACGGATGACGTCATGGTTATGATGTACGTGCCCGCCGAATCAGGAAAGAAAATCGAGCCGGGCATGGTGGCGCAGCTCGTGCCGAGCGGCGCCGATCAGAAGGAAGACGGCAGCCTCATGGGAGTGGTCATGGGAGTTTCACTCTACCCCATGACCAGCAGTGGCATCATGAAAACGCTTGGAAATTCCGACGTGGTGAACTGGATACTGCAAAGAATGGGCGGCGCCGTCATGGAGGTCAAGATCGATCTCGTGAAGGACCCGTTATCTCCCTCCGGTTATCTCTGGACCTCGACCGTGGGAAACCACAAACCGCTCTCGGTCGGCACGATATGTACGGGCAGCGTCATCACGGACCGCCAGCCTCCGCTCTCCCGGGTATTCAAAAGACTCAGCCAATGGATGAGGAACGCATGACATGTTCGGGAGTTCCGTAAAAAAAACGCCCTTGTTCCTCCAAATGGAGGCCGTCGAGTGCGGAGCCGCGTCTTTGGGCATCATACTGTCCTATTACGGATTGTTCCGTTCGCTGGAAGAACTCAGGCTGCAATGCGGCGTAAGCCGCGACGGCAGCAACGCGCGCTCCATTGTCGAGGCGGCGCGTCATTACAATATGGAAACGCGCGGCTTCCGGTGCAAGATCGAAGACCTGACGAAACATCGTATGCCCCTTATCATTCACTGGAATTTCAACCATTTTTTGGTGCTGGAGGGAATAAAGGGCGGGTATGCCTATCTCAACGATCCCGGCTCCGGCCACAGGAAAGTGCCGATGGACGAGTTCAGAAATTCCTTCACCGGGGTCACGTTAAGTCTCACACCGGGCAAGGATTTTCAAAAGGGAGGCAAAAAATACAACGTAACTGCCGACGTGGCGCGCAGGCTGATAACCGAGAAATCCGCCTTCTTTTTAATTTTGGCCATCGGCCTTTTGATGATTGTCCCCGGGTTAGCTCAGCCCGTTTTCAACCAGATTTTCATCGACGAAATCCTGACCTTCACTCACCGGGATTGGCTCTTTAACCTGCTTCTGGCAATGGGAGCGGTCTGCTGCCTGGACGTGGCGCTCAGTTTTCTGAGGGCTTGGCTCCTGGTCAAATGGCAGACAAAACTGACCATCGCCGGATCGAGTTCTTTTTTCATGCACATCATGCGCCTGCCCGTCGCGTTTTTTCAGCAGCGATACAGCGGCGAAATTGCCATGCGCGTAGGATTCAACGAACAGGTGGCGAACGTCCTGACAGGCGAGGCTGCTACGGCGCTCCTCGACCTCCTGGTGGCGGTGTTTTATCTTCTTCTTCTGTTTCAGTACAGCGCGCGTCTTACGGTGGTCGGAGCGGGGATCAGCCTGATGAACATCGCTCTGATGTACTTCATGAGAAAGCGTCTGCTGGAAATATCCATGAAAGTGCAGCAAGACTCCGGCAAGGCAATGGGAACGGCCGTCGGCGGCATTCAGCTCATCGAAACCCTCAAGGCAAACGGCAACGAGGCCGATTTTTTTTCAAAATGGGCCGGGCAAAACGCGAAATTCACCCAGGGACTCCTGGAGATGGGGCTCACATCCCAGGTGGTCGTCGTCGGCCCGGCGCTTCTGAACGTGATCAACACGGCTCTTATCATGATCCTGGGTGGTTTTCAGATCATGGACGGTGTGATGAGCGCCGGTATTTTCATGGCTTTTCGCAGCCTCATGGACAGCTTCCAAGCCCCCCTCGGGAAGCTCATGAACCTCGGAAATTCGCTGCGGCAGACCGAAATGCAGATGAAGCGTCTGGACGACGTTTTGCGCTACGATATTGATCCGGTGTTTTACCCGGCCCAACCTCCTGAGCCGATCAAAAGGAAAAAACTGACCGGCCTGGTGGAAATGCGGGACGTGGCGTTCGGCTACAGCCCCCTCAAAGAACCGCTTATCGAGAATTTCAGCCTGACCCTTGAACCCGGAAAGTGGGTTGCCTTAGTCGGCGGCAGCGGCAGCGGAAAATCGACGGTGGCTCATATTGTGAGCGGCCTTCATAGGGAATGGAGCGGAAAAGTCCTGTTCGACGGCATGGAGCGAACGGAGATACCGGGCGATGTGATCGTAAATTCGATAGCGGCGGTGGATCAGGAAACATTCCTGTTTTCGGGAACCGTAAAGGAGAATCTGTCGCTTTTCAATTCGTCCATACCCCGGACCGACATCGTAGCGGCGGCGATTGACGCCTCCATTCACGACGACATAACGAAGCTGGAGGGCGGCTATGACCACGCAACCAGGGAAGGCGGCGCCAATTTCAGCGGAGGCCAGAGGCAAAGGCTCGAAATAGCGAGAGCGCTTGCATGCAATCCGTCGATCCTGATATTCGACGAAGCCACAAGCGCTCTTGATCCCATAACGGAGGAAACAATCATAACCAACATAAGGCGCAGGGGATGCGCGTGCCTTATGGCGGCTCACAGGCTGTCCGCGTTCCGCGACTGCGACGAGATAATCGTCATGGAGTACGGAAAGATCGTGCAGCGGGGAACCCATAAAGAAATGCTCGCGGCCGGGGGCCTCTATCGGGAACTTGTGGCGCAGCAGTCGAGCGAGGACGGGATCGGCACGGGGGAAAATCCGTGATTACCCTCGAACAGAGCCGGTACCTCACGATACCGTCGGGCGAAGCCAAAGCTTTTGTCGTGAGCGGCGGAAGCGTGGAGGTTTACGCCTGCACTCCTAAGGGAACGGAGAATTACCATAAATTATTCCTCACGCAGCTCGGAGAAGGAGAGTGCTTTTTCTCTCCGGTGGAGATGCTGTCGCCTCTTGAGTTTCAGATTTTCGCGCGCTCGGACTGCAAGATAAGCGAGAGGAGCGTTCTGAAACTTCCGCTCGATAAACTGGCGGCGATGGCGACGGAGTGGTTTCACAAGCTTACGGGCCTTCAGTTGGTCAGATACCTCATCGGCATGGGAGACGAAACTACCTTACAGAAGTGGGAGTCGAAAACGATTTTCATTTCGGACGAAGACGGGAAGCCTGTCGAAGACGTCACGGAAGTTTTCTCGTTCAACCTGGAGATATTGTGCATGTTGATCGAGTCCAGTTTCAAAAAGGCCTGGCAAAACGTGGACGTCAAAACACAGATGCGAGTCAGGCATAGAGAGCGGGCACTCTCGGCCGCGATGCGAAATCTTCTGTTCACGGAGCATGATTTCATCGGCGTGGAAGAATCCCCCGGCGGCATGGATGATCCCATTAAGTTAGCGGTTTGCGCCGCCGCGAAATTTTTGGGAATGGACACCGCAAACATATCCCTCCCGGCGGACGTGGCGGCAAATACGGACCCGGTCACGAAAATGAGGCGGCTCATAAAAAAAGCGAATATGCAGGTTCGCTTTGTATCGCTTCCCAAAGACTGGCACAAAAACGACTATGGCACGTTTCTCGGGTACTACGGAGATGACGGGGACATGGTCGCTTTGCTGCCGAACGGCAGCGACAAGTACGTCCTGGTGGGTGAAAATCATCCGGCCGGGATTCCAGTGGGCGATGAAATAGCCTCAAAAATAAAGGGTGACGCGTTCATGTGTTACCCCGGCCTTCCTCCAAGAAAACTGGTAATGGGCGACATGTTCAGGTTTATGCTTCGCCATACAACAAAACACGACTGGACGATGGTCTGGATCGTGAGCTTCATAGCGGGCTTACTGCCCATATTGATGCCGCTCATAACCGAGAGCATATTCCGGGACATCATACCGATCAACGATCGCCAGGCGCTCGGCACCGTCACGCAGGTTATGCTGGTCTCCGGCCTGACCTCGGCGATCGTAGGGTTTGTCAGGTCGATTTCATTCCTTCGCATAAAAAGCCACGTGAGCATCGCTTTCGAGTCCGCCATGTGGTCGCGGCTTTTAAGTCTTCCCACGAGGTTTTTCAGAGATTACGACGCGGGAAACCTGGTGGGCAGGATGCAGGGGGTATCCACGATAATGGAATTCCTGGGCGAAAATACCCTCACGGTCGTATTCAACACGATTTTTTCCTTCTGGAGCCTGATTTTGATGTTTTACTACAGCGTCAAACTCACGATGATAGCCATGGTGGTCTGGGTTGTTTACCTTCTCATCAACGCATTTTTTTACAGGAACACCTTGTTCGCCCAGCGCAAAATGACGGAGGCCTCCAACAAGGCGTCGGCCCAGATCCTTCAGTTGCTGAACGGACTGAAAAAGTTCAGGCTCCAAGGCGGGGAGTCTTCCGCGTTTCATCTCTGGTCGCAGACGTTCGGCGAACAGTGGAAGTGGAGCCTGAAAACACGCTGGTACGCTAACTATACGTCCTTCCTCAACGTAATGATGCCCACCATTCTCTCCATGATCCTGTATTATTTCACGATTAGCATCATGGAAGCCGGGTTGAACGACGCGAGGCCCGCGATGGATTCAGTGAAATTCATGGGCTTTATGACAGCGTTCGGCGGTGTCAACGCAATTCTCGTGTCTTTCGTTCCGCTTGCCGCGACTTTGTTCTCCGCCAAACCCTTTATCGAAAACATTATGCCGATCCTGGAGGCGGAACCCGAGGTCACGGATGACAAAATCGACGCGGGCAGCCTGTCGGGGGAAATCGAGATAAAGAACCTGCACTTCGCCTACTCGCCGGATTCACCGATGGTCTTGAATGGGATATCCGTTCGCTTCAAAGCCGGGGAGTCCGTGGCGATCGTCGGGCCCTCGGGCTGTGGAAAATCCACGCTGGTCCGCATCCTGCTAGGTTTCGAGAAGCCAACGCAGGGGGTCGTTTTCTTTGACGGGCACGATTTTTCGACGCTTAACGCCGCGTCGGTCCGTTCGCAGATGGGGGTTGTCCTTCAAAACGGGCAGATCATGCAGGGTGATATTTTCAGCAACATCGTGGGCAGCGCGCCGCTCACGCAGGACGACGCGTGGGAGGCTGCTCGAATGGTGGGTCTCGAAAAAGACATCAAGAACATGCCGATGGGAATGGACACGGTGATCAGCGAAGGGGCCGGGAACATCTCCGGCGGACAGAGGCAGAGAATACTGCTTGCGCGAAGCATCGTGAACAGGCCGAAAATCGTGATACTGGACGAGGCCACAAGCGCCCTCGACAACATTACCCAGGCCGTCGTGACCGAGAGCATTAAACAACTGAAAGCTACGCGCATCGTCGTGGCGCACAGGCTGTCCACAATCAGGGACGCGGACAGGATATACGTTTTTCAGGACGGCTGCGTGGCCGAGGAAGGAAATTACGAAGAACTCATAAAAGCGGACGGGCTTTTCGCCAAGCTGGCGAAAAGACAGTTGGCGTGATGTTTATGCTATGATACGAAAAAAAGGAGACATTTAAATTATGGATTTTAATAAGAAAAAGAACCTTTCGGTGGATATTCTCGAAATCTGCGGAAAACTTGACACTATGTACTCAGAAATAGCGCAGGAAGCCATTATTCAAGCTATTTCCAAAGACGGCAAGCTGATTGTTGACCTGGCGGACTGCGATTATGTATCAAGCGCCGGACTGCGGGTACTGTTAATAGCTATGAAGCAATCCGCAATGGAGAACTGCAAGATGGTTGTAACCGGTATCCAGCCCGCGGTATGGGAGATTTTCTATATGACGGGCTTTGAGGAAGTGCTGGAAACTTACCCCACGCAAGCGGACGCCATAAAAGCCTTAGGCTGACGAATTGTACGGAGACGATCCTATTTGCAAAAGATTAATTATCGACATTATTCGGCCTAACCCGCCACTATAAACAGGCAGGAAATATAGTGGTCCTGCAAAAAATTACCTTTTAAGAGCTCTGTGTTACAATAGAACTCTTAAAAGGTTTATTTTTTGAACGTATTGATAGTATGCATATTCGATTTTGAAATTTTTTTGAACAGGAGAGCAGAGCGTGTTGAATTCTGATCTTGAGTACGACATGGACGTGACGGAACAAAAGCAAACGGAGGAACAGCTTAAACGCCGTGAACTGATGATGGATACGCTTAATGAAGCATCCGTCATTTTCGTTTCGCACAAGGAGGATACCTTTGAAGAAAACATGACGGCAGGCGTAACGCCTATCGCCGATATTGCCGGTATTGACAACATTACAGTCTATCGCAATTTCCATGAAGACGGCGTGCTGCATCTGTCGCAAACCTACCGCTGGAACAGGGCATCGGGCGGCACTACCAAGACGACCGATATTTTTACCAATACTACATACGCCCGGTACGTACCAAGCTGGGAAGGGATTTTTTTGGAAGGGAATACGGTAAACGGCCCTGTCAGGTTGATGCCGGAAACGGAAGCGGCTACGCTGAAAGCCTTCGGTACTTTATCGGCGTTTGCCGTGCCGGTGTTTGTAAACAACATTTTCTGGGGATTCGTGCTTTATGAGGACTTCCAAAAAGAACGCCATTTTGAGGGTGACTGCGCGGACATGCTGCGGTACGCGGCGTTTTTGCTGGTGAACGCGACGATACGCTACGAAACCGAGCGGAAAATTGCCGAGGCGGAAACGCGCGCTAAGCTGATGCTTGATACGTCTCCGATGTGCTGCCAGTTGTGGGACAGGAATTTCGATACCATAGACTGCAATGAAGCCGCGGTCAGGCTTTATGGATTTAAGGACAAACAGGAATATATGGAAAGATTCATCCGCGATTGTTCGCCTGAATATCAACCGGATGGACAGCGTTCAGACGAAAAGGCCGTCGCGATTGTTAAAAAAGCGTTTGAAGAAGAGCGCTGCGTTTTTTATTGGATGCACCGTATTCCCGGCGACGGTTCGCTCATGCCCGCGGAAATCACGCTTTATCGGGTCGGCTATAAAGACGGTTATGCCGTAATTGGATATACAAGGGATCTGCGCGAACATTACAGAATGATGAAGGATATTGCACAGCGGGACGCCATGCTGCAAGCGGCGCTTAAAGACGCTAACGAGGCAAACAGGGTGAAATCCGCTTTTTTGGCAAACATGAGCCACGAAATACGTACGCCCATGAACAGTATCAGAGGGTTTGCGGAGCTTGCGCAGTATGATGATATTTCCGACGAAACCAAAAGCTACCTTTCGAAAATATCGGAGAACGTGGATTGGCTGCTCCATATCGTTAACGATATTTTGGATATTTCCAAAATTGAATCGGGAAAAATAATCCTGGACCGTATCCCCTTCGATTTGCATGATATTTTCGAGCACTGCCAGTCGATGATAATGCCGAAAGTCGAGGAAAAAGGACTGTCGCTGTACTGCTACGCCGAACCATCCGTCGGGAAAAAGCTGCTCGGCGACCCTGTCAGGCTGCGTCAGGTGCTCACAAACCTTCTTTCAAATGCCGTAAAGTTTACAAACTCCGGCACAATAAAATTTTTAGGGTCTGTTGTAAATTCCAGCGAAAATAACGCAACGATACGCTTTGAAGTAAAGGACAGCGGTATCGGCATGAATCCCGAGCAGATAGCGAGGGTTTTTGAGCCGTTCGTGCAAGCAGACGACAATATTACGCGCACGTACGGCGGGACGGGATTAGGGCTTCCCATAACTAATAACCTCATTAAACTGATGGGCGGTGAGCTTGAAGTCGCGAGCGCCGTTGGAGTCGGCAGTAAATTCAGCTTTGAGATATCCTTTGATTTGATTGACGCTCCCGCGTTTGCTCCGTCAAAGGAAGCAACGTTTACGCAACTGGAAAGACCTGTTTTCAAAGGCGAGATTCTGATATGTGAAGATAATGATATGAATCAACAGGTAATCTGTGACTATCTTGCGAGAGCCGGTATTAAGACCGTTGTGGCGCGTAACGGTAAGGAAGGAGTGGATATTGTCTCAGATCGGCTGAAAAACGGCGAAAATTCCTTTGACTTGATTTTTATGGATATACACATGCCTGTTATGGACGGCCTGGAAGCGGCGTCAAAAATATCCGATATGGGGGTGGATACTCCTATAATCGCGCTGACGGCAAATATTATGATCAACGATCTGGAACTGTACAAGACAAGCGGAATGATCGAATATTTAGGCAAGCCGTTCTCGGCGCAGGATTTATATAGATGTCTGATGAAATATTTTACCCCGTTAGCTTTTTCCGTTGCGGACGAGCGCCGCCGTGATACGGACGACGCGCAACTGCAAAATGTACTGATACTCAATTTTGTTAAAACCAAGCAAACGACATGCGCCGACATCAGGCAGGCAATAAGCGCGGGCGATATAAACCTGGCGCACAGGCTGGCCCATACTTTAAAGAGTAACGCTGGGAATATCAATGAAAAGAGGCTGTCGGAAGCCGCCGCCGCTGTGGAGGGTATGCTGAAAGGCAATAAGAATCTTCCGACAGACAAGCAAATGAACGTTCTCGAAGCCGAATTGAAATCGGTTCTCGAAAAATACGCGCCGATGATTAACGAAGATAACGCGGCGGACACAACCAAAATCGTTGATGAAACGAAGATAAGCGAATTGATCGAACGCTTGGAACCCATGCTTGTCAATCAAAACATGGAGTGCATGGATATGTTAGGCGACGTCCGCGCGATACCGGGAGCGGAAAATTTGGCGCGGCAAATGGAGGATTTTGAGTTCGGGCAAGCTGTCTCTGCTTTGAAAAAATTCAGGGAGGAGAGAGAAAAACAATGAACAATGAAAACAAAAACAGTGTACTCGTTATAGACGATGAAAAGGACAACATCATACGTCTTTCGCAAATATTAAGCCCTGAATATACCGTATACGCGTCAAAAAATGGGAAAAACGGATTTGATACGGCAAAGAATAATTTGCCGGACGTTATACTGCTGGATATCCTTATGCCGGAAATGGACGGTTATGAGGTGCTTAATCTTTTGAAAAACTCGGAAGAAACGAAGGAAATCCCTGTTATTTTCGTTACGGGACTTACAGATTCCGGCGATGAGGAAAAAGGGTTGGCTTTGGGCGCCGCGGATTATATTGTCAAACCTTTTGATTCCGCAATCGTAAAGCTGCGGGTACAAAATCAAATAAACATAATCAATCAAACGCGCTTGAAAATTGAGAAAGAAGCGGCCGAACAGAGCAGCAGGGCAAAAACGGAATTTCTGTCTCGCATGAGCCATGAGATGCTTACTCCTATGAACGCTATCATTGGTATGATGAAAATAGCCAGAATGACGAATCATTCAAAGGATATGAGCGAAGTTTATGACGAGATAGACACCGCCGCGCGCATCCTGTTGGAGCTTATTTACGATATGCTTGATGTAAATGCCATAGAGAAGAAAACATTTAAACTTAACGTTTCGGAATTTCCTTTCGCCGCGATGCTGAACAATGTATTGAAAACGACGGCTCCGCATATAAAAGAAAAAGGACAAATCTTTTCCTGCGACATTGATGAATCGGTACCCGACGTGCTTATCGGCGATAAATACCGTTTGGCGCAGGCAATTCGCAACCTTTTGATGAATGCCGGCAAATTCACGCCGGATGGGGGCGAAATTCGGTTAAGAGTTTGCGCGATTAACAAAGAAGAAGGGCTGATTACCCTGCAAGCCGAAGTCAGCGATAACGGAATCGGCATAACGGATGAGCGAAAATCCGCTATTCTCGAAGTTTTTGAACAAGCGGACGGGAGCGAAGCTAGAAGATTCCACGGCGCGGGCTTAGGCCTTCCCATATCGAAGCACATAATTGAAAAGATGGGCGGCGATATATGGATTGAATCCGAACCCGGAAAGGGAACGAAAGTTACGTTTACAGTTAAAGTAAATATTTGAGGAAAAAATCAGCTTAGTTCTTGAATAGAATATCTTTCTTTTCATGATAAACCGCTGTTTATGAAATACATTAAGTTACTAAAAGATCACAGGGTCAACACATTTAAGAAATAAGCCGTTTCACAATTTCCCGACGGTAACTTTCACGTTGTCAAAAATAATGGCTCGCGATAAAAAAATCACGAGCCATTATTTTTTTATGTGGAATCTTTTTTTCGGGATCACACGTGAGGATGGCTTGGCAACATTTGAAGGTTTGTTTACTAATGCAACATTTTTATAAAATGTTGCATTCTGGTGTGTTGTCAAAATTTACCATAACTTCAACGTTCTGTAAATGCTCGTTCACGACCTCCAACCGAAGCGTCGTTATAAATTCAATTCGAGACAAATATCGTCCATCTTCTCTCTGTCTACTCCAATGTATCTCAGCGTAGCTCCGCTTACCGAGTGATTGAGTAGTTTTTGAACCAATCCGATGTCCGAGTCGGACTTTTTATACACGTGATAGCCAAATGTCTTTCTAAGCGAATGAGTGCCAATGTTCGTTAACCCCACCGATTTACCTGCTGCCTTCATGACTCTCCACACCTGAGAACGGCTCAGAGCCCCTCCTTTTCGCGAGATGAAAAGCGGATCGGCAGGTAGACGCCGTCCGTTATCCGAAAAATATCCGGCGAGGGCTCTCCTGATGGATTCGTTCACCGGGCAGCGTTTTATTTTCCCCGTCTTTTTTTCTTTCAAGACGACGACGCTCACTATATCGCCGTTCTCGTCCATAACGTCCCCGACGGACAGCGAGAGCAAATCTCCAATACGCAAAGCCGTGTTAATGCCGATAACGAATAACAGTTCGTATTCAGCTCCCCTTCGCCTAAAAAACTCCTTCATTTTCTCAATTTCTTCCGTGCCGCGAATAGCGTCAACTTCCATAATTCTCCCCCCATTCTGTAACCGGCCAACCGAAAAAACGCGCCACACTGGGGCTTTCTGAGCTAATGCAACATTTTATAAAAATGTTGCATTAGCTCGACCGGAACTATCCGGAAAAATGTAATACGACAAAGTACGAAGTGAGG
>Ga0099364_10001134_pt1 | contig 44491 bp, 39 predicted proteins | sample TergutTh196P3_FD_73070 | JGI IMG/M metagenome (GOLD analysis project Ga0099364, IMG submission 73070) | Microcerotermes parvus P3 segment gut microbial communities from Pointe-Noire, Republic of the Congo - Th196 P3 | ecosystem: Host-associated > Arthropoda: Insects > Digestive system > Gut ...
GGGGCGGTGGGGCTGCGTTGAAGCTGCTCAACGGGCCTCCAGCCCGCCTTCGCTGCTCCGCCTTGCCAGCACACCCGTCTGATGACGCTCGTGACGGCGCAAATCGGTGGATCAGGGCTGAGGACGGTGGGGACAGGTGCCTACTGTCCTGCACCGCGCGGTCAGGGTCGCCGTCGCGAACGGCCCGTCAGACTGTCCGTCCCTCCCGGCTCACCGGCCCGGCCGGATCGTCTCGGTCCAGACGACCACCTGGGTGGTGGTACGACCGATACCGGTCGCCGCGGAGAACCGGTCGAGCAGCCCGCCGATCGTCTTGGCGTACCACTCGGTGTAACCGATGACCAGCGGCCGGATCCCCGAGCTCAACGACGACTGGTTGAGCACCGCAAAACGTACCTGCCAGGCGCCGTCAGGCGTGGTCCCGACGACGGTGAGCGCGACGTGGTGGGAACCGAGGTAGGCGACCGCGAGGTTCCCGGTGCGCCCCGCCGTGAGCGCGGCCGAGCAGACCCGTAGGTACTCCACCGCCCCGGCGAGACCGGTGAGGTCGTAGTCCGCGCCGAACGGGAAGCCCGGGTCGCTGCTGGACGCGCCGACGGTCAGGGTGCCGTCAGCCGCCATGGCGCTCAGCTGCTCGCGCAGCCAGGCGTAGTGCCGGTGCTCCCGCAAGAGCCGCGTGAAGGCGTCGCCCGACGTGAACCGCCGGGTGTTCCCCTTGCCGCACAGCCACTCGACACCGAGCTGCCAGGGCGTCATCGTGCGCTCGGGCCTTTCGAGCAGGACGACCGCGTCGGGCCGCACCACCGCCGCACCGACCCGACCCATGACGGCACCGTCGACACATCCCACGTCGACGTCCTCCGCCACCAGCCACCCCTTCTGCACCGACGCCCCACGAACAGGTCCGTCCACAGTCTCCCACGCCAGCCCTTCCCATCCACAGGCGTTCTGCTGACCTCCAGGTCGCACCGAGGTCGTCCTGGAAAACTGCTGGGCGGACGGGCGACACCGGGTCACCATGGAGGCATGGGAACCAAGCACATCGCAGACAAGCTCGTCAGCTGGGCGTCGATCGTCGACGCGGCCACGCTGGAGCAGGCCAAGAAGACCGCACAGCTGCCGTTCGTCTACCCGCACGTGGCGCTGATGCCGGACGCCCACCTGGGCAAGGGCGCGACGGTCGGGTCGGTCATCCCCACGCTCGGGGCGATCGTCCCGGCGGCGGTCGGGGTGGACATCGGCTGCGGCATGATCGCGGTGCGCACCCAGTGGACCGCCGACCAGCTGCGGGCCGCCGGTCCGCTGTCCGCCCTGCGTGAGGGCGTCGAAGCGGTCGTGCCGGTCTCGGCCGGAGGTTACAACACCACCCTGACCAGCACCGCCGCCGCACGCGTCGGCGAGCTGGAGGAGGCCGCGACCAAGGCCCGGTTCGACCCGGACCAGACCGCCGGGAACTGGCGGCTCCAGCTGGGTTCCCTGGGTTCGGGCAACCACTTCATCGAGGTGACCGCCGACGAGACCGACCAGGTGTGGCTGTTCCTGCACTCGGGGTCCCGGGGTGTGGGCAACAAGATCGCGCAGCGGCACATCAAGGTCGCCGCCGAGCTGGCCCGCAAGTACTGGATCACCCTGCCCGACCCGGACCTGGCCTACCTGGCGGAAGGCACCGACGAGTTCTGGGCCTACATCCGCGAGCTGCGGTGGGCCCAGCACTTCGCGCGGCTCAACCGCGAGGAGATGATGGACCGGGTGGTCGAGGTGATCGGCGCTCTCATGGGTGAGGACGTGGTCGAGGCCGAGCGGATCAACTGCCACCACAACTTCACCGAGTCCGAGCACCACTTCGGCAAGGACGTCTGGGTGTCCCGCAAGGGCGCGATCCTGGCCGATGCCGGACGTCCGGGCCTGGTCCCCGGGTCGATGGGCACGGCGTCGTACGTCGTCGAGGGCCTGGGCGACCCGGTGTCGCTGTGCTCCTCGCCGCACGGCGCCGGACGCGCCTACTCGCGCAACGCCGCCCGCAAGGCGTTCACGTTCGACGACCTCGACGCCGCCATGACCGGCATCGAGTACCGCCGCACCGACGCCTTCGTCGACGAGATCCCCGCCGCCTACAAGGACATCGACCAGGTCATGGCCGACGCCGCCGACCTGGTGCGGGTGCGCCACACCCTGCACCAGCTCGTCAACGTCAAGGGAGACTGACCGCTGCCCGGCCCGCCGAGGGACGAAGTTCCGGGCGAGGGACGAACCAAGAAGCTCGTCCCTCGCCCGGAACTTCGTCCCTCGGCATCCGGTGGCAGTGGCGATGACCGCCGCGAGCACCCCGGACACCAGATGGTATTCTCTTGGTATGACCGCCAAGATCGCCGTGAGCCTGCCGGACGAACAGCTGGCGTCGATCCGTCGCGCCGTGAAAGAAGGCCGGGCCGTGTCGGTGTCGGGCTTCATCAGTGCCGCCGTGGCCCGTGCTGAGCGTGAGGACAGTCTGGCTCAGCTGCTGGACGATCTGGACCGCGAGCTGGGTCCGGTCGGCCCGGACGACCTGACCTGGGCGGACGAGGCTCTAGGCCTGAGATGAGGGCCTCTGAGACGAGAGACGTGGTGCGCGGGCTGACGCTGGACACCGGTGCGCTGATCGCGCTCGAACGGGGGAGCGCGAAGATCCGTGCCTTGCTGAGCCGGGCGACCGAGAACCAGATCGCCCTGGCCGTCCCCGCCGGGGTGGTCGCCCAGGCTTGGCGCGGCGGACCGCGCCAGGCCCGGGTGGCACGCCTGCTCGGTGACCCCAAGGTCCACGTCGTACCGCTGGACGACACCACCGCCCGCGCCGTCGGCCTGCTCTGCGGGCGCAGCGGCCACCCGGATGTGGTCGACGTCCATGTGGTGCTGCACGCCAGAGAGCACGACCACACGGTCGTCACCTCCGACCCAGACGACCTGTGGGCCGTCGACCCCGGTCTTGCGCTGGTGGTCGTGTAGCGACGGCGCGACGGGTATCCGTTTGGGCACCGCACGCCCAGGGCTGTATCCTCGTGCCTCGACCCGCAAGGGTCCGGCGCCCGTGGCTCAATGGATAGAGCACCTGACTACGGATCAGGAGGTTGGGGGTTCGAGTCCCTCCGGGCGCGCTTCGCTTGTGAACTGCGCGAACGTTCATCTTCTTGGCGCTCGTGACGTCCTGCTGCTTCGCGGGTCGTGGCCGATCAGCCACGGCGTCGGACAACTGGGCGAGCGCGTCGGCTGCACGGCTCAGTGCGTCGTCGTGAGGCCGGGCGTACAGGTTAGCGACGCTCGCCGCACCGGTGACCCAAGACGCTGGCGCTGTTCGAACGCACCTGGGACGCAGCGCAGCCCACCCTTCGACAGAAAGGGGCCGTGCAAGATCGGCCCTGGGCCCGGCCGATCTTGGCATCACCACCGGGTATCTACGACAGCCGGTCTGGTTAGCGTGCCTCCTGATCTGGGCGCGGCTTCCTGCGGACCGCCCGCTCAGGGTGATCCATGGCGTCGATCAACTGTTCGACCAGGGCTGGCTGCTGGTCCAAGCGGGCCTGCGCCGCCGTGATGACGACTGCCGGCTCGAAGACCAGAACCCCGCCAGCCTCCTGACGCACCAAGTAGCGGTCTGTCGTCGCGATCTTGGCCAGGCTCACCCGACGCCGACCGTCCAGCTCGACCAAGGTCTCGGTGCTCACGGCGTTCCTCCAGTGTGTACGGGTACTCATGAACAGTACCCGACCGACACCACAGGGGCAATGGGGCATCTGGTGTGATGGTCCGTTAGGGTACTGGCATGTCCTCCGAACTCGGCCTCGACCCGGTTGCTTCCGACTTCCTGGACGACCTGCACCGGCTCCACTCGTCCGCTGCTGACCGCGTCGAAGATGCGCTCGACGCCCTCGAAGCAGACCCCGGCGCCGCCGAGCACCGTCGCCACCGTCTCGTCCTACCCGGTGACGGCCGAACCGTCTGGGGTTTCGTCGCCAGCGGACACATGATCCTCTGGCGCGAGACCGACCAAGCCCCCCACGTACTGCACATCAACACCATCTTCTAGCCGTACATCCCCCTGTGGTGCCAAACCGAGCGCGGCCTAGACAGCTGATCTATCGACAACGCTGTGACCTGCGGGATGGGAAAGTAGAACAGATATACGGCGGGCGGGCTCAGCCTGCTCGCAGGTACGTGGTTACAGCGTTGGACGCGGGCCAGTATGACGAGACGTCCCTGAGACGCAAGTAGGACGCACAGCGGGTCTTCATGGCTGCAGACCCGGCCCAACCACGAAAACCCGTACCCCGCTACCCGCCGGAGCAGAGGGCAAGGTCGGCCCCACCCGCTGCCTGGCAGCCTGGCTGGGCCGCCTCTGACCCCAGCCTCAGGTGCTGAGCAGCACCTCGCCGGTGCCGGAGCGCACCTGGGCGCGCGGGGTCTCGGTGAGGTCCAGCTCGACGACGAGGCGGGCGACGTCGGACGCCGTCTGGAAGACGTAGCGGGTGTTGGTCAGCTCGAGAGGCTGGGTGCGGGCCCGGACCAGCCAGGGGTGGCGGCGACGCAGGCCGAGCAGGTCCTGGTGGAGGCGGAAGGTACGGGCCTGGGCGTCCGACCAGGCACCCGGGTCGGGGGCGGGCGGGAACGGCGGGCGCACCGCGTCGTCGCCGCCCCAGCCGTCGGTCTTCTCACCGGTCCAGCCCAGCTCGTCCCCGGCGTAGAGGCTGGGTATCCCGGCGACCGTGGCCAGCACGACAATGGCGAGCGCGGCGGCGTCCGGGCCGACCTGGCTGGTTATCCGAGTGACGTCGTGGTTGCCGACGAAAGTGTTCGGCACGAACGTGGCGCAGAACTCGTCGTGGCGTCGTAGCGCCCAGTCCAGCTCGAAGAAGTTACGGTCGGCCAGCGACGACCAGACGGCTTTCCACAGCTGGTACTGGGTGAGCGAGTCCACAGTCGACGTCCGGACGAACTGCGGGTAGTCGCCGTGGATCACCTCGGCCAGGAACCAGGTACCGGGGTGCGCGGCCCGCACCCGGGGCAGGACGTCGGCCCAGAACTCGGGGTCCACGGCATACGCCGCGTCCAGGCGCCAGGCGTCCACGCCCCGGGCGGTCCAGCGGTCCAGGAACCCGACGGCCCAGTCGCGCACGGCCGGGTTGGCGTGGTTCAGCTCGACCAGGCCGTCGTGACCCTCGAACACCGCCGGGCGCGGACCGCCGGGCGCGTCCCAGTCGATGCGGAACCAATCGGCGTACGTCCCGTCCGGGCCCTCGGCGAGCGCCTGGACGGCCAGCCTGTGACCAGCACTGACGTGGTTGAGCACCCCGTCCAGGCAGATCCGCACCCCCCGGTCGTGGGCGGCGGTGATCAGGGCGTCCAGGTCGTCGTCGGTGCCCAGGCGCGGGTCGATATGGTCGTGGTCGAGAGTGTCGTACCCGTGCGTGGCCGAGGCGAACACCGGGCCGAGCAGCAGACCGTTGGCCCCCAGCGCGACGACGTGGTCCAGCCAGGCGGTGACCTGGTCCAGCCGGTGACGGTCGGCCGCGTCCGCCGCGGCGGGACCCGCGGGACCGGCCCAGTCCCGGATCGGCGCCCCGACGAACCCCAGCGGGTAGACGTGCCACCAGATCACGTGGTCGGTCCAGCCCATCTGTCCTCCTGTCAGCCGCTATCTCTTACCTATGCTACTCGCATGGGTTTCTTCAGCGATTTCTTCACCGTTCCGCCGCCGAGGACGACAGAAACCGAGGCCAAGCATCGCACCGCACGGTGGTTCGCGGCAGCACCGTGCCCGAGTCACGGAACCACCAGTCTCGAGCCCGGGTACATCGCAAGCAGAGACGAAAGCCATGTCCCCGGAGACTACTTCAGGCCTCTTTCGCAGAAAGACCTCTGGGAACGCATCTCGAGGAACGACGCCCGCCTTGATCGAGGGGAAGAGGTACACGCTCTGGTCTCGATCCTGTGCCGTCAGTGCGGTCGCATCACCGGAACGTTCTTGGCCAGCCACGATCCCTCGTGACCGGGGAGACCGCGGCCGCGTCGGGCTTCTCAAGGTCGGGCGAGCCGCCGCAGCAGCGCCAGCGCCTCGGTGTGCGTCGGCGGCAGCAGCACCTGCCAGATGCGCACCGGGTGCCGGGTGGCCGCGCTGACCCGCATCGGGACGACCCGGGCCATGATCGCCGCCCGCAGCCGGACGGTCTGGGTCTCCAGGTCGGCGGTGCGGGCGGTGAGCACGGCGGCCACCCCGGTGCCCAGGGCGGCCATCGGCTCGGCGGTGCCGAACACAGCGCGCAGGGCCGCACCGACCGCGGCGGACCGGGCGGCCCGCAGCAGCGGCGGCACCGCGTCCACCGCGACGTCGACGACGGTCAGGGCGTGCGTGGTGCGCACCGGGGTGCCGTCGCGCTCGGCGGCGCCGTACGTCTCGGCCAGGCGCTGGCCGAGGTAGGTGCCGCTGGGCAGGCCGGTCGTCGGGTCGACCACGCTGCCGGACACCACCAGGCCCGCACTGCCGTCGGCCCAGCCCGTGGCCAGGGCGCGCAGCACGTCCAGGGGCGGGTCGGCGTCGGAGGTGCGGTACAGGCAGACCAGGTCGTCGACGGCCTCGCCGACGCCGACGCCCGCGTCGGCCCGGGCCCGGCCCAGGTCTTCGGCCGCCTCCAGCGCGGCGGCACCGGTCGCCACCGCGCGCGCCAGCGGGTCGACCGCGGGGTGGTACCAGTCGCCAGGGCGCAGCCAGACCGACTCCAGGCTCGCCGCCTGCCACCGGTCGCGCAGCGCGACGGACTCGTCGGCGGGTACCTCGGTGGCCATGACGACTGAGAGGCGACACGCCGGGCCGCGTGACGCGCCCAGACTCCGATGCCTGGGTAGTTCACCCGGTGCCCGGATTATGGCACGCTAGGAAGTCGCGACGACAGGAGCCAGGACCGGTGGCTATCGAAGGGCTGCAACGCAGCGACGCCGAGCTGTTGGCCACTGTCCGGGCGGGCGACGCCGAGGCGTTCGGGGCCCTGTACGACCGGCACGCGGTCGCCGCGCTCACCGTCGCCAGGCAGTACACCGACTCGGCCGCCGACGCCGAGGACGTCGTGGCCGACTCCTTCACCGCCGTGTACGACGCGCTGCGCCGCGGCAAGGGCCCGACCGAGGCGTTCCGGGCCTACCTGTTCACCGTGGTGCGCCGGGTCGCGACCGTGCACCGCGACCGTGGCCGTCGGGTGCAGGCCACGGACGACGTCGCGACCCTGGAGGCCAGCGCCGTGCCGCTGGCCGGGGCCGACGCCCCGGCGCTGGCCGGGTTCGAGTCGACCGTCGTCGCCCGGGCCTTCGCCACCCTGCCCGAACGCTGGCAGCTGGTGCTGTGGCACACCGAGGTCGAAGGGCTGGCCCCGGCGCAGGTGGCGCCGCTGCTGGGGCTGTCGGCCAACTCGGCCTCGGCCCTGGCCTACCGGGCGCGCGAGGGGCTGCGGCAGGCGTACCTCACCGAGCACCTCGCCGACGGCCAGGACGACCGGTGCCGACCGGTGGTCGACAGGCTCGGTGCCTACGTGCGCGGCGGGCTCGGGCCGCGCGAGTCCCGCAAGGTCGGCGAGCACCTCGACCAGTGCCCCCGGTGCACCGCGCTGTACGCCGAGCTGGGCGACGTCAACCACGGGATGCGCACGATCGTCGCCCCGCTGGTGCTCGGGATCGCCGGACTGGGTGCGCTGGACCACCTCTTGCCGGTCGGCGGTGGACTGGCGCTCGGCGGGCTGCCGGGGCTGATAGGAACCGGTGCTGGCGGCTCGGCCGGGTCGGGGGCCGGGTCGGCGGGAGCCGCCTCTGGTCAGGTCGCGGGGGGCACGGCGTCGTCGGTGCCGGTACTGGGTGCGGTCGCCGCGGCGGTGGTGACGCTGGTCGTGGTCGCGGCGGTCGCGGTGTACGCGCTCAGCGGGAAGCCTCCGTCGTCGGCTGCCGCCGCGGTCCCCACCGGGACGGCCCCGCCGTCCGCGGCCCCGTCGGCCCCGCCGTCGCCGGTGTCCGACGAGTCGTCCGAACCGGTGGTCGACCAGGTCCGCGACTCTCTGGCGCCGCTCCCGTCCGACGAACCAGTGGTCGACCAGGCCCGCGACTCTCTGGTGCTGCTCCCGTCCGACGAGTCGTCCGAACCGGTGGCCGACCATCCGGTGTCGCCCCCGTCCGACCAGGTCGCGTCTGCCCCGGCCCGCGTCGTGGTGACGGCCCGCGCACCGGTGACGCTGGTCACCGACCGGACCCGGACGCTGGCCCTGGACGTGGCCAACGTCGGAGGCTCCACCAGCCGGGCGAGCGTCGTGGTGCACCTGCCGTACGGGGTCCACCTGGGTGGGCCCTCGCCCGCCGGGTGGACCTGCCTGCCGCGCGGCCTGACCACGATCGGCTGCACCGCCTGGCTGGACCGGCGCACCAGCCTGCCGCTCGACCTGCCGCTGGGCACCCGGGCGGACGTCACGCCCCGGACCGGGCTGATCACCATCGTCTCCGCACCGTCCAGCGGCCGCATCGTGGCCGTGCCGTACACCATGGTCCGGCCCGCGACGCTCGTCGTCACCCCGCCCGCCGACCTCGGTCCGCTGACGCAGGGCCTGGTCACCGACCTGCCGCTGACCGTGACCAACACCGGTGGGCTGGCGTCGGCACCGGTCGGGCTGGACCTGACGCTGCCGACCGGGGTCGTGCTGGGGGGCGCGGTCCGGGGCGACGGCTGGACCTGCACCGACACCCGGTGCACGCACGACGGCCTGGCGGCGGGTGCGTCGGCTGTCCTGACGGTGCCGCTGACCGGTACGTCCGGGGCCTCCGGCGCTGTCACCGTGACGCCCGGCGCCGACGACGCCGACGCCGCGCCTGTTCGGGTCCCGGTCCAGGTGGCGGCGGACGTGACACCGCCCCGGGTGTTCGACGGCAACGTCCGGGTGGTCCAGGTGGGGGCGCCGCTGCTGTCGTGCACCACAGACCCGGCCTGCCCGGGCCACCTGGCGGGCGCGACCGACAACAACGGCCTGCCGATGACCCCGCTGGACACCGACCCGCCACCGGGCATCCGGCCCGCCCTGCCGGTCTCGTCGTCCACGACGCTGACCTACCCGTCCGGCCAGAGCGTGCTGTGGGCCGGGCTGTACTGGTCGGCGAACGCCGGACCGGACGATACCTGGTCCACCGACCGCACCGTGGTGCAGCTGCGCGGGCCGGGCGGGAGGTACCAGCCGGTCAGCGGCACCATCACGGTCGACGTCACGGACAGCGCCGGGCGGAAGTACTACCAGTCGTTAGCCGATGTCACCGCCCAGGTGCAGACCGCCCGGGCCGGGACCTGGTCGCTGGCCGACGCGGCGGTCGCCGCCACGGCCACCGACCCGGACCCCACCTACTATGCGGGCTGGGCGCTGGTCGTGGTCTACGGCAACCCCAACGCCGTCGGCTCCCGCACGGTGACGGTGCACGACAGCGGGCAGTGGATCGGCACCGACAGCACCCAGACGGTGCTGAGCGTCGCGGCGGTCCCCGGGCGCCAGGTCACGGTCGGCGCGGTCGCCTGGGAGGGCGACGCCGCCAGCACCGGCGACCGCCTGCTGCTGGACGGCACCGCGCTGACCCCGGTGGGCGGCTCGGCCGACAACGCCTTCGACTCCACCGCCGCCGGCTGGGGCCACGTCAACTCCCTGGGCGTGGACGCCAAGGCGTTCAGGCCGGTCACCGCCGCGTCCGCCGTCGTCACCCTGACCGCGTCGACGAGCGGCGACCAGTACCTGCTGGGTATCGTCACCGTCACCGTGGAACGCTAGCCAGACGGAAGGAACCACATTGGGTACCACGCAGGTCAGGAGAGCGGCGGCCGGGCTGGCGTTCGCCGTCGGGTGCGTCGGTCTGGCGGGCTGCGCCGACGACAGCCCCGCGGCGACGGTGTCGCCCTCGGTGACAGCGCAGTCCGACCCGGCCGCCGATGACGATATCGTCGACCCGCTGCTGGACGTCGCCACCCAGGTGCGGGACGCGCTGCGGGACGAGGACTACGCGACCCTGGCCGCCCTGGCCAGCGAGGACGAGAAGGTGGTCTTCGAGCCCTACTCGTACGTCACGGACGAGTCGTTCCGGCTGTCGCCGCAGGAGATCAGTCGGCTGGGCACCTCGAACAAGGTCTACACCTGGGGGGCCTACGACGGCAGCGGCCATCCGATGGAGCTGTCTTTCGCCGACTACCGGGCGCGTTTCGTGTGGGACCGCGACTACACCACCGCCCCGTCCTTCGCTGTCGACGGCTACCTGGTCAGCGGCAACTCCCTGCAGAACCTCGCGGAGCACTTCGGCCCGACAGCCCGCTGGGTCGAGTACTCCTTCCCTGCCACCGAGTCGGCCGAGGACTGGGACCCGGACGACTACGCCCCGCCAGGTATGGACTGGTCGGCCCTCCGTCTGGTCTTCCGCGAGACCGGTACGGACTACCGGCTGATCGGTATCGTCCACGACGGCTGGACCATCTGACCCGCTGGTCTCTGCGCGGTGCGAGGTGCGGGCTCATGAACCTGCACCTCGTACGGCGCTGTCGTCAGGGCCGGTGAGTGGCAAAGAAGTCGCGCAGCAGCGTGGCACACTCGTCCTGACGAACCCCGCCGACGACCTGCGCCCGGTGCACCGCCCGGCGGTCGCGCACCACGTCCCACACCGACCCACAGGCCCCCGCCTTGGGGTCCCAGGCGCCGAGCACCAGCCGCGGCACCCGGGCCAGGATCACCACCCCGGCGCAGGCCAGGCACGGCTCCAGGGTGACGACGAGGCTGCACCCGTCCAGCCGCCACGTACCCAGCGTCGTCGCGGCCTGACGGACCGCCAGCACCTCGGCGTGCGCTGTCGGGTCGCCGGTCGCCTCCCGGGCGTTGCGTCCCCGCCCCACGATGTCCCCGTCCGGTCCCAGCACCACAGCCCCCACCGGCACGTCCGAGGTAGCCAGGGCCGCCCGCGCCTCCTCCAGCGCCAGCCCCATGGCCTCGTTCTCACGTTCCGTCGCCCGCACCGTCCCACCGTCCCTAGACAAAACGGCCCTGACCTGCAATGACACAGGCCGGGCCGTCTCGACACGCTCTGGCGGTAGCGGTGGGATTCGAACCCACGGTGGACTCATCACCCACACACGCTTTCGAGGCGTGCTCCTTTGACCGCTCGGACACGCTACCGCCGGACAGAGTACCCGAGCCTGCGCCGGTGGCCCAACCGGTTCGGCGGCCGCCGTCGTACAGGGTCTGCCTGTACTCGGAGCTCGACAAGAGCGGTGCGTAACGGGCGCAATGGTCTGCCGCATTTTGCAGAGAGCTTACCGGACACTGTTTGAGGCCGGGTGGCTCCTTGGTGCCTCATGGGGCGTCAGCCGGCGGCGCAGCGCTCCAGGAGGGCGGCGACGCCGTCGTCGGCGTTGGACGGCAGCACCTCGTCGACGACCGCCCGGACCGATGGGTGGGCGTTGGCCACGGCGAACGAGCGGCCTGCCCAGTGGAGCATCGGCAGGTCGTTGGGGGCGTCGCCGACGGCCCAGACCGCGGCGGCGTCGATCCCGCGGTCCGCTGCCCATGCGGCCAGGGTGCGGGCCTTGGTGACGCCGCGGGCGGCGATCTCGCCCAGGCCGTCGGCGCCGGACGACGACGGGGTGGCCAGATCGCCGACCGCCGCCGCCACCCGGGTGGTGAACTCCTCGGGTGGCCCACAGTCCGGGTCCAGGACCAGCAGCTTCAGGGTGGTCGCGGGCAGGGCGTCCTCGATGCGGTCCACGCACGGGCTGCCCGGCGGCACCGGGTGGTCGGAGACGAAGCGGTGCTCGCGGGCGAACCCGTCGGCCGCCTCGGTGGCGAACCGCGCCGAAGGGCCGAGGTCCGAACGCAGCTGTGCCACCAGCGCGGCGACCAGGTCGGCGGGCATCCCGTGCTGCTCGACGACGGTCAGCGTCGCCACGTCCACCACCGACGCTCCGTTGGCGCAGATCGCGGTGCCGTGCGGGCCGACCAGCCCGGCCAGCGGGGTGAGCCAGCGGTGCGGCCGGGCGGTGACGAACACCACCTGGACCCCGGCGGCCTCGGCGGCGGTCAGCGCCGTGACGGTCCGCGGCGAGACCGACAAGTCGGGTCGCAGCAGCGTCCCGTCCAGGTCGGTGGCCAGCAGCCGCGGACGGTCCATAGCCGCCCATGATCCCACGCACCGCCACCGGTTAGGACTAGTCGCACGGGACAGCGACGGGTCCGGGCGCTACGGTCAAGACGTGACCGCACCAGAGCTCGACGTCGAGCACGACACCGACCAGGCGCGTGTTGACACCCCTGGGCCGATCGTGGACAGCGGCACGTTCGCGACCCTGTACGCCCTGTCCGACACCCAGGTGCTGCGCCGCTACCGGTCCGGCCGGGACGCGGGCGGCGAGGCCCGGCTGCTGACCCACCTGCGCGCCCACGGTCTGCCCGTCCCGCAGACCGTCCACCTGGGCGGCCCGGACCTGCGGGTCGAACGGCTGCACGGTCCCACGCTGCTGCAGGGCCTGGTCTCCGGCGAGGTGAGCATCCGGCAGGGCGCCGCGCTGCTCGCCGACCTGCAGGCCCGGCTGCACGCGGTCCCGGTCCCGCCGGAGCTGGCGGCGTCTCCCGGCGCACCACCCGGGTCGGTCGTCGTGCACCTGGACCTGCACCCGGGGACGGTGGTGCTGTCCGAGGAGCACGGTCCGACGGTCGTCGCCTGGGGCTCGGCCCGTCTGGGCGCCCCCGCTACGGACCACGCCTGCACCGCGCTCGTCATCGGCGAGGTCGCCAGCGACACCGACGAGGAGTACGCCGCCGCCGCCCGCGCCTTCCTCGCCGCCTACCTGCGCGCCTGCCCCCGGTTCAACCCCGACTGCGTCATCACCGCGGCGGCGCACCGTCGTCGTGACCCCGGCCTGTCCGCCGCCGAACGCGACCTCATCCCCGCGGCGCAACGCCTCGTGGCCCGCCTGCTCGGCCTGACCCGCTGACGCCAGGTCCGGGTCGCTCGTCCGCCGCTCCGCCTGACGCCGAACAGGTTGCTCAGCCGACGACCCACCGCCCGGTCTTGTCGGAGCCTGCGCGACGGAGCAGCGACGCAGCGGTGAGCTTGGCCAGCCGGCGTTCCACGGTACGCGACGACCGACCGACGACAGCGGCCAGCTGGACGATGGTGAGGGTTCCGTCAGCGGTGAGCCGGGCGAGGATCGTGCGGTCCAGAGCGTCGAGCCGCAGACCGCTGCCAGATACACCGTCATTTGCACCGCCACTTACACCGTCATCGGGGGTGTCGGCGACGTCGCGGTACTGGCGCAGGGAGTGCTCGATGATGTCGAGCATGAACGTGATGAAGGGGGCGGCGTCGATCTCGGGGTCGTGGGAGACCTGGAGGGCCTGGTAGTAGTCGGCCTGGTGACGGCGGATCAGGGTCTCGGTGGGCAACCACTCGAACACCGGGTGCCACCGGCTGAGCATGAGAGTCTGCCACAGCCGTCCGATGCGGCCGTTGCCGTCGCGGAACGGGTGGATGTACTCGACGAGGAAATGCACCGCGCTGCTGACGACCAGCGGGTGCTGCTCGGCGGTGCCCGCCCACTCGAACAGCTCGGCGACCAGCCGAGGCACCTTGCCCGGCCGTGAACCATGGTGCAGCACCTCGTCGTCATCGTTGACGATGGCCACCTCGACCGTCCGGAACGCACCCGACTCGGCCACCAGGCCGCGGGTCAACAGCCCGTGCGCACGCAAGAAGTCGTCCACCGAACCCGGGTCGAACGAGCCGAGCACCTCGTAGGCGGCCAGAGCGTTCTCCACCTCCAGCACGTCACGGGCTGGGGCGTAGACGATCTGACCGTCGGCTACTGCACCGACCTGTGCCAGCGTCAGCCGGTTGCCCTCGATGGCCGTGGAGGAGTGGACCGACGAGATGCGGTTGGCCCGCCGCAGCCGCACCAGGTCAGCGGCCCGTTCCTCGCTGATCTTCACCCGTTCCAGCAGTGCGTAGATCTGCCCGACCTTGTCGAGCCAGGCTGGCTGGTCCGTGAAGAACGGAGGAATCACCACAGGCTCCTGGCAGAGCGTGCCCTCGCGCGTGGCAGCCACGCTCGGCCTGTGCTGTCGTAGGGTGCCACCGGGTCCTCCGCCGACCACCCTACTGGGTGGTCACTGACCAGCAAGTGTTAGTCGATGTAGTACACTCATTTCATGAGTGCGCGCGGAGGTTCGACGTCGACGCTGTCGGTCTCGCTGCCGACCGACGTGGTGGACGCGCTCAAGGTGCGGGCTGGGCCTCGGGGTGTCTCGGCCTACGTCACGGAAGCCGTCCGGCACAAACTGGCCATGGAAGGCCTCGACGAGATCGTGCAGGACTACGAAGCCACCCGCGGCCCTGTCGACCAGACGCTGGTCGACAGGTTCACGCACGACTTCTTCAGCAACGACCCAGACACCTGATGAGACTCGCCTCCCGCTCGGTCGTCCTCGACTCTCAAGGACTGTCGCTGCTCGTCGACCGCGACCCGGAGATGACGGCCTTGTCCTGGCTGCCCGACGCGCAGAGACACCCGTGGTGGTCTCACCCGTGACGATCGTCGAGGCTGTCCACCGTCGCACCGACCGGAACCGTCTGGACTGGTTGCTGTCACGCATGGTCGTCGAGCCCGTGACCGTCCACGACGCCCGAACCGCTGGTCGCGGCGCTGGCGTTGCGTCTGCCCGGTCCTGTCGTCGTCGTCACATCAGATCCCGACGACTGGAACCGACTGGTCGGCGACCGGGTCCGCCTTCATCTGGTATGACGCCTCGGAGGTAGACCCATCGATCTCACCCGGTCTTGACTGGATGCAGTCCGGTAGGGTCGGCCCATGGCAAAAACGTCCTACCTGGCCCGCCTCAGTTACGGTGTCCTCGCAGGCGCGCTCCTCGCGACAGGCTGCAGCGGCAGTGGTGGCAACTCGGGCGCGGCTTCAACCGCCCCCGTGGTCGCAACTTCAGGATCCATATCTCCTGCGTCTCCCGTCGAACCGGACGAAGCGACTACACCGCCCGCTTGGGAGGGTCTTGATGACACCACGCCGCAGAGGCTTGAAGGAGAGGCCGGAAATGCATATGACGATAATCATAGTTTGGTAGGCTCTCGCTGGATATATAGAGGAATTTTGTTTACAGTGCCTTTAGTTTCTGTTATTGATGGCGATTATGAAAATGAAGGTGGGCGATGGCTCCTGGCGGACGGGGCAACGCTAAGGGTATCGACAGTTCGTCTTCAGCAGGGCGACGGTCCCAGTTCCAGTCGGGACCCTAATGATATTCAGGCTGCTGGCAATTACACAGATCTTTTTCTTGCCACAAACCCAGACGATTACGGCTCTGTCCTTTTGAACGTATGTATCACAACAGAAAGAAGTATGAAGGAAATGGAGGGTGGTGGAACTTTTGTGTTTACAATCGAAGGCGATAACGTTCCTGGCGGGGCGGCATATAGGGCTAAGGCGGGACTTGATTTAGAAGTGGTACCAAACTAATTATTGCAGTGGCCAAATGGTCGCCGATATACATAGCAACATCGGAGAACGTGGGGGTAGAAGTAGTGTTGTGCTTTCCGCAGATGGTGCAGGAATCCCTGGCCGATCGGTTCTCGGGGCTGTAGCAGGACTGAATCTAGTAGCGGTATCAAACTAACGCTGCACGCTAGTCGCAACCGGACTATTCCCATCAGCATCCATCAATAAGACCCGGCCAATAGCCGAACCATCGGCGAAGTACTGTGTCCAGTTTTGCTTCCGAGGCCGGGGGCCCAGCCCCAGAGATAGTCGCAGTCGTATAGATAGTCGCAGTCGTCGTATAGCCCAACACCGGCACGGAAATGCTCATGGGGCGTTACCATCCAGCACTTCCTCAAACTGCGGTCGCCGCGGTTCAGGGTCTATGTCAGAAGTCCCAGTCGGAGTCTTCGGTGTTGACGGCCTTGCCGATGACGTAGGAGGAGCCGGAGCCGGAGAAGAAGTCGTGGTTCTCGTCGGCGTTGGGGCTCAGGGCTGCGAGGATGGCGGGGTTGACGTCTGTCTCGTCGCGGGGGAACAGGGCCTCGTAGCCGAGGTTCATCAGGGCCTTGTTGGCGTTGTAGCGCAGGAACTTCTTGACGTCCTCAGTGAGGCCGAGGGCGTCGTACAGGTCCTGGGTGTACTCCACCTCGTTGTCGTACAGCTCGAAGAGCAGCTCGAACGTGTAGTCCTTGAGCTCCTGGCGCTTCGCCTCGTCGACCAGCTCCAGGCCCTTCTGGAACTTGTAGCCGATGTAGTAGCCGTGCACCGCCTCGTCCCGGATGATCAGCCGGATGAGGTCGGCCGTGTTCGTGAGCTTGGCGTGCGACGCCCAGTACATCGGCGCGTAGAACCCCGAGTAGAACAGGAACGACTCCAGCATGGTCGAGGCGACCTTCCGCTTCAGCGGCTCGTCGCCCCGGTAGTACTGCAGCACGATCTCGGCCTTGCGCTGGAGGTTCGGGTTCTCCTCGCTCCAGCGGAACGCCTCGTCGATCTCCGGGGTGGAGATCAGGGTCGAGAAGATCGACGAGTAGCTCTTGGCGTGCACCGACTCCATGAACGCGATGTTCGTGTACACCGCCTCCTCGTGCGGCGTCAGCGAGTCCGGGATCAGCGACACCGCCCCGACGGTCCCCTGGATGGTGTCCAGCAGCGTCAGCCCGGTGAACACCCGGGTCGTCATCGTCTTCTCGGCCTCGTTCAGCGTGGCCCACGACGGGATATCGTTCGACACCGGGACCTTCTCCGGCAGCCAGAAGTTCCCCGTCAGCCGGTCCCACACCTCCGCGTCCTTCTCGTCCTCCAGCCGGTTCCAGTTGATCGCCTGGACCCGGTCGACCAACTTCAGCTTAGGGTGAATCACAGCACAACCTCCGACGAACCGAGTGGGACAGTGGGGACGGTTCCTACTGTCTTATTGCTCTTGGTCACCAACGGGACAGTGGGGACGGTTCCTACTGTCCCGCCCCCCACTGGGAACCGTCCTCACTGTCCACCGCGATCGACCGATGTCCGGCGCAAGCCGGACGAGCCGTCTCCCAGACTTCTCCCCCAAAGACGAGCGGACAGACCAAGGAGCGGGTGGGGGCGTCCGGTTGCGGCGCTGGCACCGGGCTTGGCGGGAGACCGGCGCAGCCGGGCGAGGGACTGCGTCGCAACCGGACGCCCCCACCCGCGGCCCAACCCGACCAGCCACGACCGATCTCACAGCATGCACGACACACACCCCTCCACCTCAGTCCCCTCCAACGCCATCTGCCGCAACCGCACGTAGTAGATCGTCTTTATCCCCCTCCGCCAGGCGTAGATCTGGGCCCGGTTGAGGTCTCGGGTGGTGGCGGTGTCCTTGAAGAACAGGGTCAGCGACAGTCCTTGGTCGACGTGCTGGGTGGCCTCGGCGTACGTGTCGATGATCTTCTCGTAGCCGATCTCGTAGGCGTCGGCGTAGTACTCGAGGTTGTCGTCGTCCATGAACGGCGCCGGGTAGTACACCCGTCCGATCTTGCCCTCTTTGCGGATCTCGATCTTCGACGCGATCGGGTGGATCGAGCTGGTCGAGTGGTTGATGTAGGAGATCGAGCCGGTGGGCGGCACGGCCTGGAGGTTCTGGTTGTACATGCCGTGCGCGGCGACGTCGGCGGCCAGGGTGCGCCAGTCGTCGGGCGTGGGGATCGGCACCCCGGCGTCGGCGAACAGGCGGGCGACCCGTTCGGTACGCGGCACCCACTCACCCTCGATGTATTTCGTGAAGTACTCGCCGGTCGCGTAGGTCGAGTCCGCAAAACCGCCGAACGAACGGCCGCGCTCCTGGGCGAGCAGGTTCGACGTCCGCACCACGTGGTAGGCGACGGTGTAGAAGTACATGTTGGTGAAGTCCAGACCCTCGGGCGAACCGTAGTGGATGCGTTCGCGGGCGAGGTACCCGTGCAGGTTCATCTGGCCCAGGCCGATGGCGTGGCTGGACTCGTTACCCAGCTTGACGGAGGGCACCGACTCGATGGCGGTCTGGTCGGACACGGCGGTGAGCGCCCGGACCGCGGTCTCCACGCTGCGGCCCAGGTCGCCGCCGTCCATGGCCAGGGCGATGTTCAGCGAACCGAGGTTGCAGGAGACGTCCCGGCCGACCGTGGCGTACGACAGGTCCTCGTTGTAGGTGGACGGGGTGGCGACCTGCAGGATCTCCGAGCACAGGTTCGACATGGTGATCTTGCCGGCGATCGGGTTGGCCCGGTTCACCGTGTCCTCGAACACGATGTACGGGTAGCCCGACTCGAACTGGATCTCGGCCAGCCGCTGGAAGAACTCGCGGGCGTCGATACGCGACTTACGGATCCGGGGGTCGTCGACCATCTCGTGGTACCTGGCGCTGAAGTCCACGTCGGCGAACGGCACCCCGTAGACCCGTTCCACGTCGTACGGGCTGAACAGGTACATCGGTTCGTTCCTCTTCGCCAGGTGGAACGTGACGTCCGGGATGACGACGCCCAGGCTGAGCGTCTTGATCCGGATCTTCTCGTCGGCGTTCTCCCGCTTGGTGTCCAGGAACCGGTAGATGTCCGGGTGGTGGGCGTGCAGGTAGACCGCACCGGCACCCTGCCGCGCGCCGAGCTGGTTGGCGTAGGAGAACGAGTCTTCCAGCAGCTTCATCACCGGGACGACGCCCGAGCTCTGGTTCTCGATGTGCTTGATCGGCGCGCCGTGCTCCCGGATGTTGCTCAGCAGCAGCGCCACCCCGCCGCCGCGCTTGGACAGCTGCAGGGCGGAGTTGATGCCGCGCGCGATGGACTCCATGTTGTCCTCGATGCGCAGCAGGAAGCAGGAGACCGGTTCGCCGCGCTGCGCCTTGCCCAGGTTGAGGAAGGTCGGCGTGGCCGGCTGGAAGCGCCCGGAGACGATCTCGTCGATCAGGTGCAGGGCGAAGTCCTCGTCCCCGTCGGCCAGGGCCAGCGACACCATGGTCACCCGGTCTTCGAAGCGTTCCAGGTAGCGCTGCCCGTCGAACGTCTTCAGGGTGTAGCTGGTGTAGTACTTGAACGCACCGAGGAAGGTGGAGAACCGGAACTTCTTGGAGTACGCGAACTCGAACGCCCGGTGCAGGAACTGGTTCGAGTACTTCGCCAGGACCTCCGGGTCGTAGTACTTGTTCTCGACCAGGTACTCCAACTTTTCGTCAAGATCGTGGAAGAAGACGGTGTTCTGGTTGACGTGCTGCAGGAAGTACTGCCGCGCCGCCTCACGGTCGGCCGCGAACTGGATCTTCCCGTCGGCGTCGTACAGGTTGAGCATCGCGTTGAGCGCGTGGTAGTCCAGCTCGGACTGCTCGTTGCGCGGCTCGGTGATGACGGTCACGTGGTCCTCTGTCCGGGCGCTGGGCGCCCTGCTCGGCGGCCGCTGGCCTGTGTGGGTGCCAGCCGGGCCGGCGCGGTACTGTCCGGGCGCCGGCCCGGGGCGTTGGTCTCCGCGGGTCCAGCAGGTGGCGGACCCCGGCGGAGGTCTAGGCGACGGACGAGGTCCTGGCCGCGATAGCGGCGATCTTGTCCGGCCGGTAGCCCGACCAGTGGTCGCCGCCGGCCGTGACGACCGGGGCCTGGAGGTGGCCGAGCGACATGACGTAGTCGCGGGCGTCGGCGTCTTCGCTGATGTCTACGACGGTGTAGTCGTGACCGGCCCTGTCGAGCGCGCGGTAGGTCGCCGTGCACTGGACGCACGACGGCTTGCTGTAGACGGTGATCGGCATCGATACTCCTCTGTTCCGTAGTCCCTGACGGGGTACTGGCCTGCTTCGGGTGCCCCCAGCCACAGCCCCTGCCGCTCAGGTTCCTCCCCCTCTGGTGTCCTCCTGAGCGCGCTACCGGACCGGCGGCGAACTCCGTCAACACTACACCTAGTGGTCGAACTGGCAACTCACCACTAGGTGTTGTGCTTACACCGATGTGGTTTTCACCCTGTGCACAACCTCGTCCACCGGACCGACCAGGCTCTCACCAGTGCTGACGTCCGCCCTGTCCACACCCCCGCGGGACGACGCGCCGACCGCAGCGGCGTGTCGTCCACAGCCTCGTCCCCCGTTCGGCCCGACGGAGACATGTCCAGGGCTGTCCTACCCGAGTGACAGCAAACCGAGCGGGGCAACTTACGGCGTCGCGGTCGAATTTGCCCCGCCCAGTTAGATAGACTTGCCCTATGACAAGTTCGGGCCGAGGAGGACGTCCCGGCCGCCGGGCGGTCTTCGAGCAGTTCGCCGCCGCTGTCGCCGAGCTGGAGTCCCTGGGTGGCCTGCCCGCGTTCGACGACACCGCCGACCTATGGCACGACCTGTGGCACATGGAGGTGCACCACTCCACTGCGGTCGAGGGCAACACTCTGGTGCTGCGCGAGGTGGAGCAGCTGCTCGACCAGGGACGTGCCGTCGGAGCCAAAGATCTCAAGGACTACATGGAGGTGCTCGGCTACGCCGAAGCGTCACGCTGGGTATTCGAACAGTCCGGGCACGCGCGGACCGCTCACGGCGACCGGCTGGTCACCCTCACCGAGCTGCGGCAGCTGCACCATGTCGCCATGACACGAGTCTGGGAGGTCGCCCCTAATCCCGCCGCCGAGCCGTCTGAGGCCCCAGGCAGCTTCCGGCGCCACGAGATCGCGGCGTTTCCCCGCGGCATGAAGCCACCGACGTTTCCCATCGTTCCCGCCATGGTCGACGCCTGGCTCGACGACGTGAGCACGTTCGGCGAGGACGTCACAGCAGGTCGGCTCTCGCTGGTCGACGCTCCTGGTCGGCTGGCCCAGATCCACGTGGAGCTCGAACGTATCCACCCGTTCCTGGACGGCAACGGCCGGACCGGCCGCCTGGTGCTCAACCTCGTCATCGGCCGGCTCGGCTGGGCACCCGTCGTCATTCTCAAGAGCCAGCGGCAACGCTATCTCAACGCCCTCATGAGGGCCGATGCCGGCGACCATTCCGCCCTGGCCGAGATCATCGCCCGTGCCTCGGTCGCCAGCCTGCACCGCCTCCTGCCACGTCTGGCCGAGACCACAGACCTGGTCCCACTGCGCGCCCTTGTCGACGACCGCATCTCCCTGGACGCCCTGCGCCGCGCCGTCGCCCGCCGTCGCCTCGACGCCACCATGGACGCTCACGGTACCTGGCGCTCCACCCGCGCCGCCGTCGACCAGTACCTCACCACCCGGCACCGTCGCACGACGCACGGCGCCGATCTGCCCTCTCCCTGAGATCTGACCACCTGGACCATATCTGCGTTCAGCACCTGGCGATGGGTGCCACAACCCCGACCGTCGATTCGAGACTTCTGTCGCGGATTCGAGAGTTTAACTCTCGAATCCGCGACAGAAGTCTCGAATTGATGCGACGCGCCGGTCGGCAACCCCGGCGTGAAAGTGTCGCACCGGCGGATCTCAGATCCGTCCGGTTCGCGTTCCGAGGCGAACGCGCGTCACGAGAGGGCGTTCACCCACCGGCACCAGACGTCGTCGGTGTCGGCATCCCCCATCTCTGAAGGGAACGGGACGATTTCTAGAGCCGTCGCTGGGATGGTGGTGCTGAACGTCGAGGTGACCCAGCGACGGTACGGCTCGTTGGCCACCTGGCGATCTGGTTCGGGTTGAGGAGGCTGGTGCCAGTCCTCGTTCCAGCAGATCTCGTCGTAGCCGATGGCGACGAGCCGGAGGAAGTCGACAGCGTCGTCGCCCAGGACGCACGTGAGGAGCGACCCGCTTCCCGAACCCAGATGAACGATGCGGGTCCGCCCGTCCGGATCCGCCCAGAGCGCTGCCTGGGATCCGTCAGAACCCGTCCTGCAGAAGGGCCAAAGCCTGGGCGGCCCGTCGGGGAAGTCGTGCAGCTTCAGGCCGAACCACGCGGTGACACAGTTCTCCACCCCGTCGGACGTGCACCCATAGAGCATCAGATTCGTTCCGGGACCCCTCAGCCCCTGAGCGGACAGATATCCGAACAGCTCCCCGTCGTCACGTCGTCTGACGAACCCGTTGTCGTCCACCCATTCGAAGAGCATTCGAAGGGGATCAGGAACGTCGATGCCTAGCGGAACCCGGGACAGCAGCGACGTGACGAACTCGCCCATGGGCAGAGCCTATACCGCGGTAACGGAGTCGGGCGTGCCGTTGGCCGAACAGCAGTCGACACGTGCAAAGGTCCGGCAGCCCGGCACCCGCCGGGCACAGAGCGGATACGGCCACCGGTGCTAGTGCTGGGCGGTGGCTCTCACGTCCTTCCCCCGGCCGCCGATGGTGAGACGAAGAGCACATGAGGGAGAGCGTCGTGACCGGTCAGGCTTCGGCCACGGACCTGTACGCGCTCCTCGGCGTGCCGTCCGACGCCGACGCCGCGGCTATCAAGACGGCCTACCGTCGCCGGGCCCGGGCGCTGCACCCCGACCGCAACCCCGACGACCCCGCCGCGGACGAGAAGTTCTCCGCCGTCCGCGAGGCCTACGAGGTGCTGTCGAACCCCTCCCGCCGTCAGGAGTACGACCAGCACCGGCGTCGACCCCGACCTCCCCCGGCGGCCCGGCCGGCACCCGCGGCCCGACCGGCCTACCAGCCTCCCAGCCGCGACCGGCCCCACCGCGGACACCCGGTTGACGGGCGTCGTCTGGAGTTCGACGTGGTGGCGCGACCACCGAGCACCCCGGACCTGTCGCGGCTCGACCGGTGGAGCCGCGGGGCTGGTACCGCGGCAGCCGTGGTCGTGGTCGCCACGACCGTCCTGGGGCGCCGCGGCACCGGCGCGGTCAGCACGGGCGGTGTGGTGCTGCTGACGCTGGCGGTCCTGACGCTGCTCGGGCTGCTGTTCGTCCGCACCGCACGTCCACGCCGGGGACGGCTGCACCTCGTGGTGGGCCCGGGGTCGTTGACCTTCCCGGCCCGGCGGGGGTGGCGCTGGTTCGGCCCGACGGTCCGTCAGGTGGCGCTGGTCGGTCTGCTGGGGGCGGGGCTGGCGAACGTCGGCAATGCGGCCCTGGTCCTGTTCCGGGTCTGGGGCCCGTGGAACGCTCTGGTCCTGCTGCTCCTGGGCGCGGTGGTGGTGCAGCGGGTGGTGTCGGGGTCGGTCTGGTCGCTGGTGGGGCGGCAGGCGCGCGGTCGGCCACCCGAACTGACGATCACCGCCGAAGGCGTCGGCTACGTCAAGGGCTCCACCTTCTGGTCGTGCCGCTGGTCCGAGCTGGTCGAGATCGGCGCGCCGACCCTCACCGGTGCCACCCGGCTCACCACGGTCCGGTCCCGGGTCCGGCTCGGCGCGCACCGCCTGGACTCCGACGCCGGGCTCGTCCTGCAGGTCCTCGCGTTCTACGCCGCCAACCTGGCCGCCCGCCACGAGATCGGCACCGGCGCGGTGACCCGTCTGCTCCGCGGCGACTTCGACACCGTCTGAGTCGCGCGTTCTTCCAACGTGGTAGAAGAACTCTTCGAAGACGCGAGTTCTTCACCCCACCAGGGCGCGCAGCTCGTCGCGGTCCTCGGGCAGGCCGTTGTAGCGCAGCACCTCGTGGAGGTCGACGTTGAACGTCCAGGCGGTGGGGGCGTCGACGATGGCACGGATCGCGGTGCGCTGCCCCGGGGTCAGCGGGGTGCCCTCGTCGTACCCGCGGCGGGGGAAGACGACGTCGAGCAGGGCCCGGGCGATGGTGACGGCGTCGGAGGCGCGAGCGTCCTGCAGCACGGCGCAGACCTGGTTGACGGCCTGGTCGGCCAGGGCGGGCGGCAGCTCGGACAGGGCAGTGGCCGCTGCCGTCGCGGCCGAGCCCTCGGCGAGGTAGCACACCCGGTAGGCGTCCAGCTCGGTGGAGGTGAGGGCGTCGAGCACGGTGTCGACGGCTTCGACGGCGGCGTCCCCGGCCAGCCGGATCCAGGTACGGGCCGCAGCGAAGCGGACCAGCGGGCGCGGGTCGCCCAGGTAGGCCCGCAGCACGTCGAGCACCCCGGGTCTCGTACCGGCCACGCCGAGGCACAGCAGCAGCTCGGCCAGCTCCCACAGGTCCCGGCCTGCCTGGACGGCCTCCTCGTAGACCGGGACCAGGTCGCGCAGCGTCTGGTCCGCCTCGGCGCCCGGGGCGAAGGCGATCAGGTGCAGGGCGAGCCAGCGGGCCTTGTTCGGGACGGTCGGACCGTCCAGGACGATCTGCTGCCAGGCAGCCAGGTTCTCGGCCAACGACCGGTACACCTCGACGTAGCACCCGGCGTCTCCGGCAGCCTTGACCGCCTTGCGCAGGGGACGACCCTCCAGGTCGGTGACGATCTGGCGGACCTGGGCAGCCAGCCAGAAGGAACCGGACCCGGAGGCGCAGTCGGCGACGAACTCCAGCAGCTCGCGCTCCAGCGCGGTACCGCGGTGCACCCCGTCGGCCAAGATCCGGCACAGGAACCGGACGACGGGCCCGGTGACGTCGTACACGGTGTTCTGGTGCAGGCACTCGCCGTACAGCTCGTAGAAGGCCCACCGGGCGACGGCACCGCCCGGGACGGCGACGGCCGTGAGGTAGCGCGGGTAGTCCTTCGGGTCAAGGAAGCCGTAGCACGAGTCCAGCTTCTTCCACTTCACGTCGTCGACCCCGGCCAGCGCCGCGGGCTGCTCCATGGACCGCCAGCGGGCGACCTCGACGGCGAACTCCCCCAGGTCGGCGGAACGGCGGTGCTTGTACTTCCCGATCTTCACCGTCGCCCGGGGCGTGCCGTCCGGGTCGAGCAGCCGCCACTTCTCGACGGCCTTGCCGTCCAGACCGGGCCGGACCGGCCCCTCGGCGATGGGCGTGCCCTCGGCGTCGAAGGCCCGCCACCACTCGCCGACGACCGGCTGGTCGGCCGTGTCCTCCCCGGTCAGCCTGGCGACGAACGCCGTGTACCCGGGGTTGCGCCCCTTGAGGGCCTCGCCGACGACCACCTGCTGGCTGGGGCTGACCACGGCGGCCAGCGTGCCGTCCTCGCGCCACCACCGTTCTTCGACCAGGGCGCCGTCGGCAGTGACCCGTTCGACCTGGCGCGTCCCGTCGTCGTAGAACCGCCGCTCGGCGACGGCGCCGTCGTCCAGGACCTCCCTCTCCTTCTCGACCACCCCGCGGTCGTACTCCCGGGAGATCCGCACCGCACCGTCGGGGGCGAACACCTGCTGCTCGGACAGGCGCCCGTTGGTCAGCTTCTTGGTGCGCACCGCGCGACGGCCGTCGACCAGCTCGACCTCGACCAGCCAGGGGTTGTCGTCGTTCTCCCACCACGTCCACGTGCCGGTGGGGGTGCCCTCGTCCAGACCGAAGCGCAGCCACCCGTCCAGACCGGGGACCCAGGGGACGTCCGCCGGGACCAGCTCTGGGCGTTCCGGTTCCTGGCGCGGGTCGGTGATCCCCGCGGACGGGCGGTCCGCGGCCCGCAGCCGCTGGGCCAGCGCGTGGAGCCCTTCGAAGTCGGCGTGCTCGGCGGCGTGGGCCGACGTTCCCGCACCGTGGGCGATCAGGGTCTCGACAGCAGCGTCGTCGCCCTGCCGGGCCGCCGCCAGGAGCGGGTTGCTCTCGCTGTCCCCGTCCTGGTCGATGCTCGTGAGCCGACCGTCCGCGTCGTGGTAGCCGACGGTGACCAGCACGCCGTCGGTGTCCCAGGCCAGGCGCGGCCCGCTGAAACGACCGGCGCCGCTGTCCCAGCGGACCGCCACCCACCGTGGCACGCCCGGGGCTGGTTGCTCCGTGACCACCATCGAGGCGCCGCCGGTCCGGTAGACAGTCCGCTTCGGCTGGCGGGTCACCAGCAGCAGGCTCGTGGTGGCGGGGACGGCGGCCGGGCGGTCCGGCGCCGGGTTCCCCTCGGCGTCCACGTGCCGACCCTCGTGGTCGTGCAGCGTCTCGGTGACCTGGTACCCCGCGTCGTCGTACTCCTGGTAAGAGCTCTGCACCGTGTCGGCGATCCCTCCGAGGACCGACTGGGACGTCGGGTTCGCCGAACGCCGCTGCCGCACCAGCCTGCGCCGACCCCGCTCCCACACGTTGTCCCAGGCCACGGTCCCGTCGTCGTGGAAGGAGCGGCACTGGCCGTCGAGCTCGCCGTCGACGAACCCGACGTCGTCGGTCAGCCGACCGTCGGGGGTCCAGAACCGCCAGCGGCCCGTCCGCCCGGTGGGCCCGGTCTCGCCGAGCTGCCACCCCTGCCTGTCGGTGTTGTCGAACCAGTCGTCGTCGGTGACGAACCGGGCATCTTCAGGGACGGAAGCGGGACGCTGCGGTGCGGTCATGCCTCTTTCTAGCATTCGCCCGCCGCGCGAAGGACGGCTTTCGCGCACTGATCTCGTCACATGTTTATCAGGCCGAAACAAGCGTGCCAGGCCGAGACAAGACCGACCCGGGCGACCCGGCGCGCTCTCGACGGTCGATCACCCGGACATTCGGCGCTCGCCCGAACCGGGCGCACCAGCCCGCGGCGGGCACCCAGGGGTCGCGCCAGGTGTCCCCCGTTCGGTCCAGCCGACAGGTACGGCGACACCAGCGGTGCGGCAGTTCCTATATGGGCTGTTCGGGTGAGCCGGAATGGTCTGGGTTGTCCGAATTCGTCTGGGCAGCGACCATCGTTGCGGCTCCTATTGCGACGAGTCCCAGCGCGACGAGAGGTGCGACCGTGGCCCGAACGACACCCGAGCACGATATAGCCCGTGACCGGGAGGCGGCCCGCCGCCGCCGCCTGGCACGGCTGCTGGTGGTGCTGCTGCTGGTCCAGGGCTGGCTGGTGGTCCGTGCCGTCCAGGGCCAGCCGCCGATACCTGCCCTGCCCGCGGTGGACCCGCTGTTCCTCGTGCCGATACTGTTCTTCACCGCGCTGCTGCTGATCATCGTGGGGACGCAGGTCGGGTCGGCCCGTTCCCCCCACCTGGTCTACCGGCCCGAGCAGGTGGACGTGCGGCTGGACGAGGTGATCGGCATCGACCCGATCATCGAGGACGTGCGCCGCTCCCTCGACCTGTTCTGGGCCCACCGGACCTTCGCCGACCGCACCGGGGGGCGTCCGCGCCGCGGGCTGCTGTTCGAAGGGGCACCGGGTACCGGCAAGACGCTCACCGCCAAGGCGATGGCGGCCGAGGCTGGGGTGCCTTTCCTGTTCGTCTCGGCCACGTCGTTCCAGTCCATGTACTACGGGGCGACCGCCCGCAAGATCCGGGCCTACTTCCGGGCGCTGCGCAAGGCCGCGGCGAAAGAAGGCGGGGCTATCGGGTTCATCGAAGAGATCGACGCTATCGCCATGGCCCGCGGCTTCATGCCGGTATCGCGCTCGACCGGCCCGGCCGCGTCGGCTCTGGGCCCAGACAAGGCCGTGACGGAGCGGGCCGTCTCCGAGGGCACGGGCGGGGTGCTCAACGAACTGCTGGTGCAGATGCAGTCGTTCGACGAACCGCTGGGCACCGACAAGCTGCTCAACCGTCTGGCGGCCGCGGTGAACCTGCTGCTGCCCGTCACCCGGCAGATCCCGATGCGTCGCCCCAGCCGGGCGCCGCTGCTGCTCATCGCCGCGACCAACCGGGCCGACGCCCTGGACCCAGCCCTGCTGCGGCCCGGCCGGTTCGACCGGCGGCTGACCTTCCCCGAACCGGACGTGCACGGTCGGCGGGCCCTCATGGACCACTTCCTGGCCCGACGGACCCACGAGCCCGAGCTCGATGAGCCCTCGGTGCGCGACCGCCTGGCCGCCGCGACCAACGGCTGGACCCCGGTGATGATCGAGCACCTGCTGGACGAGGCGCTGGTCAACGCCATGCGCCGCGGCGCCGAGGCCATGAGCTTCACCGACGTGACCCAGGCCAGGATCACCGAGATGGTCGGCCTGGGCCAACCCGTCACCTACACCCGGGCCGAGCAAGAGCTGATCGCCACCCACGAGGCCGGGCACGCCGTCGTGGCGCACCTGGTCGCGCCGCAACGGGTGCTGGAGGTGGTGACCATCGTCAAGCACGGGTCGGCGCTGGGACTGCTGGCCCACGACGACGCCGAGGACGTCTACACCCGGTCCTCCGCCGACCTGCGGGCCCTGATCCAGATCTCCATGGGCGGCTGGTGCGCCGAGGAGCTGTTCTTCGGTGATACCTCGACCGGCCCGGCCTCGGACCTGGCCGCCGCCACCCGCCTGGCCGCCCAGATGGTCGGCGCCGCGGGCATGACCGGCTCCCTGGTCTCCCTGGCGGCCACGGGCAAGGACATCGTCGAGGCGGTCGTCGGCGACACCGCCGCCCGCGAACAGCTGGAGCGGGTCCTGACCGACGCCCGCGACGCGGTCCGCGTCCTACTGGCCGACAACCGCGACCTGGTCGAAGCCCTGCGCGACGCCCTGCTGGACCGTTACGAGCTGGTCGGCCCGGAGATCACCGAGGTGCTGTACCTCGCCGTGGCCACCCGGGAACCGGTGGCCGTCTGACCAGCCTGCAGCGGCAAGGGCGGGCCTGCTCTACGTCGCGGACGAGGCGTACGCCGAGAAGAGCGGCACCGATCCGGACGAGGCCAGAGGTCTTCAGGAACGTCACCGCCGGAGCCGACCTCCAGCGCACCTACCCAGAACTGGTCGCCGATATCGTCGCCATCCGGTAAGCCTGGTTCACGCCGGCTGGGCGTCGAGGTAGGCGGCGATAGCGTCCCGTACGACGTCGGACTCGCGGCGGTGCTGGCTGGCAGCCAGGCGACGCACACCGTCCTTGATCTCGCGTGGCACCCGGGCACGCAGGACCGGTGAGGGGCCGCCGTGCTGGGGTCCGGGCGGCCGGCCGAGCGTCACCTGGATGGCCTCGGCGAAGGTGGTGGTGCCGGTAGCCTCGAAGATGAGCCTCGCCCCCAGGCCGGGGTCCTGGTCAGCACGGATCAGGGTGGTCGGGTCTGCCTTGAGCCGACCTGACTCGAGGTCGGCGATGATCTGGTCGTAGTAGGCCTGGTCGTGGGCCTCGTCGTCGTAGTCCTGGTCGCTGGTCATCGTCATCCTCCGTCCTGGACCATCCATCTGAACTTGTCGGTGAGTTCCATCGCGTGGAACACCACGACCGTACGGGGCGGCCTGATCTCCACGATCACCTCGATGTACCGGTCGGTCTGCGGATGCGGGTGGCCGACAAAGACTGTCGCATCGGAGTACCCATCGCGGCCCGGGGTCGTCGACGTGCTGGTGTAGTGCCTGATCGCCCACATCGCGTCCTCGTGTGACACGCCGTGATCGTCAGCCGATGAAACGAACAGCACCCCCATGCCGAAACTGTAGCACAGATACCTGCGACCTCGGAGCGGTCGGGGTGGAACGAGCCGAGGGGCGGGAGGGTTGAGCCCAGGAGACTCAAGTTCGGGCGGGTCGGGTTGCAATCAGACCGGAGTTGGGTTCAGACTTGAGTCGGGCGGGCTCAAGGCTCCGCACAGGACAGGTACTCGGGGGTTGCCCCCAGAAGGAAGGCACAGGCACATGGCACGAGTCGTCGGGATCGACCTCGGCACCACCAACTCCGCCGTCGCGACGCTGGAGGGCGGTGAGCCCACCGTCGTCGCCAACGCCGAGGGGGCGCGCACCACACCGTCGGTCGTCGCGTTCTCCAAGACCGGGGAGGTCCTGGTCGGCGAGATCGCCAAGCGGCAGGCCGTCACCAACGTGGACCGCACCATCACCTCGGTCAAGCGCCACATGGGTCTGGACTGGAAGTGCGAGATCGACGGCAAGACCTACACCGCACAGGAGATCAGCGCCCGGGTGCTGGGCAAGCTCAAGCGCGACGCCGAGGCCTACCTGGGCGAACCGGTGACCGACGCCGTCATCACCGTCCCGGCCTACTTCTCCGACTCCCAGCGCCAGGCCACCAAGGACGCCGGCACCATCGCCGGGCTGAACGTGCTGCGGATCATCAACGAGCCGACCGCCGCCGCCCTGGCCTACGGGCTGGAGCGCGGCAAGGAGGACGAGCTGATCCTGGTGTTCGACCTGGGCGGCGGCACCTTCGACGTGTCCCTGCTGGAGGTGGGCAAGGACGACGACGGTTTCTCCACCATCGAGGTGCGAGCCACCTCGGGCGACAACCACCTGGGCGGCGACGACTGGGACAACCGGATCGTCGACTTCCTGGTCACCGAGGTGAAGAACGGCTACGGCCAGGACCTGTCCAAGGACAAGGTGGCGCTGCAGCGGCTGCGCGAGGCCGCCGAACAGGCCAAGAAAGAGCTGTCGTCGGCCACCTCCACCAACATCTCCATGCAGTACCTCGGGATGAGCGAGAACGGCCCGATCCACCTGGACACCAAGCTGACCCGGGCCCAGTTCCAGGAGATGACGCGTGACCTGCTGGACCGCACCCGGGCGCCGTTCGCCTCGGTGATCCGCGACGCCGGGATCTCCGTGGCCGATATCGACCACGTCGTGCTGGTCGGCGGTTCGACCCGGATGCCCGCGGTGACCGACCTGGTCAAGGAGCTGACCGGCAAGGACCCCAACAAGGGTGTCAACCCGGACGAGGTCGTGGCCGTCGGTGCCGCGCTGCAGGGCGGCGTGATGAAGGGCGACCGCAAGGACGTCCTGCTCATCGACGTGACGCCCCTGTCCCTGGGCATCGAGACCAAGGGCGGGGTGATGACCAAGCTGATCGAGCGCAACACGGCCATCCCGACCAAGCGGTCCGAGATCTTCTCCACCGCGGACGACAACCAGCCGTCGGTCAGCATCCAGGTGTTCCAGGGCGAGCGCGAGTTCACCGCCGACAACAAGCAGCTGGGCACCTTCGACCTGACCGGTATCGCCCCCGCCCCGCGCGGCGTGCCCCAGATCGAGGTCACCTTCGATATCGACGCCAACGGTATCGTGCACGTCTCGGCCAAGGACCGGGGCACCGGCAAGGAGCAGTCGATGACCATCACCGGCGGTTCGGCCCTGCCGAAGGACGAGATCGACCGGATGGTGGCCGAGGCCGAGGCCCACGCCGCCGAGGACGCCAAGCGTCGTGAGGAGGCCGATGTCCGCAACGGTGCCGAGCAGGCCGTCTACACCAGCGAGAAAGCCCTGAGCGAGAACGACGACAAGCTGCCCGACGACGTGAAGTCCGAGGTGCGGGCCGCTATCGACGACCTCAAGGCCTCGCTGGACGCCGACGACTCCGCCGAGACGATCAAGACCAAGCACAGCACGCTGGTCGCGGCCAGCCAGAAGATCGGCCAGGCCGTGTACGCCCAGTCCGAGAAAGACGGCGCGTCCACCGGTCCGGACTACGGGACGCCCGGGTCGCAGCCCGCTGACGACGACGTGGTGGACGCCGAGATCGTCGACGAGGACGAGACCAAATGACGCTCCCGGACGACGGAGAGGAACCCCGGATCGTCGACCGCCGCAAGATCGACCCCCGGACCGGCGAGGTCCGCGCGCCGGACACCGACGCCGTGCCGACCGAGACAGCCCCGGACGACGCGCCGGGCCTCGAACCGGACGCGGCGACGCTGGCCGCTGAACGTCTCGACCAGCTCCAGCGGGTCTCGGCCGACTACGTCAACCTGCAGAACCAGTACGCCGCGTTCGTCCGACGGTCCAAGACCGAGGCGCTGGCGGCGTACGAGCAGGGCATCGCGGCGCTGGCCGAAGGGCTGATCCCGGTGCTGGACGATATCGAGCTGGCCCGGCAGCACGGCGACCTGGTCGGCCCGTTCGCGTCCATCGCGGAGAAGACCGAGCAGATCCTCGAGCACTTCTCGGTGGTGCGGTACGGGAAAGCGGGCGAACCGTTCGACCCGGCAGTGCACGAGGCCCTGATGCACGGCCACAGCGCCGATGTCGCGGGGCCGACCGTGCAGCAGGTGCTCCAGCCTGGTTACCTAGCCGGGGAACGGGTGCTGCGGGCGGCCCGGGTCGCCGTCGTCGACCTCCAGCCCGACGACGCCCAGCCGGACGAGACCCGCTCCGGTACCCAGATCGACGACATGCTGTGACGATCGAGCAGCTGTTGCTGCGGCCTGGTGGGCCGGACCTGGCCGGTCCGGCCCACCAGGCCGCAACGGGCACCACGACACGAAGGGAGGCGCCGTGACCGGTCAGGACTGGTTGTCGAAAGACTTCTACGCCATGCTCGGCGTCCCCAGGGACGCCGACGCGAACACCGTCAAGAAGGCGTACCGGAAGAAGGCCCGCCAGCTGCACCCGGACCAGAACCCGGGCGACGCCCGCGCCGAGGAGCAGTTCAAGGACATCGGCGAGGCCTACGCGGTGCTGTCCGACCCCGAGCAGCGCCAGCGCTACGACGAGCTGCGCACCCTGGGCGGCGGCGCCCGGTTCACCGCCAGCGGCGCCGGTGGCGGAGCCGGTTTCGAGGACCTGCTCGGCGGGATGTTCGGCCCCGGGTCCCGGGTCCGGTTCTCGACCGGTGCGCCGGGCCCCGGCCCCGCGGGCGCCGGCGGGACCGGTTTCGAGGACCTGCTCGGCGGCCTGTTCGGCCAGCACACGCCCCGCGACGTCCCTGGCGGACGGGGCCGCGGCGGACGCCAGGGCGCGGACCTGACCGCGTCGACGTCGCTGCCGTTCCGCACCGCTGCGGCCGGGCACACCGTGTCGCTGAACGTCGAGGGTCGCACCGTCAACGCCCGCGTCCCCGCCGGGGTGCGCGACGGGCAGAAGATCCGGCTGCGCGGCAAGGGCCGCCCCGGCGACCCGCCCGGCGACCTGGTCATCGAGGTGCGCGTGGAACCGCACCCGGTGTTCACCACGGACGGCGACCACCTGCGGGTCACCGTGCCGGTGGCGTTCGACGAGGCCGTGCTCGGCGCCCAGGTGGACGTGCCCACCCTCGACGGGACGACGGTCAAGGTCAAGGTGCCCGCCGGGACCCCGTCGGGCCGCACCCTGCGGGTCAAGGGCCGGGGTCTGACCACCGCGAAGGGCACCGGCGACCTGCTGGTCACCGTTCAGGTGGTGGTACCGCAGAAGCTGACCGGTGCGGCCCGGGACGCGGTGCAGGCCTTCGCCGCAGCCACGGAGGGCGAAGACCCCCGGGCCGACCTCTACGCGGCCGCCCGCCAGTGAGACGGCGGAGCGAGACGATCTGGCAGCGGGTCCAGACGTCGAGGGAGCGGAACGTGCGCGGCGACGGACCAGACGAGGACACCCCGGTGTTCGCCATCTCCGTCGCCGCCCAGATGGCCGGGATGCACCCGCAGACGCTGCGCCAGTACGACCGGCTCGGCCTGGTCTGCCCCGGCCGCACCCGGGGGCGAGGGCGGCGCTACTCCGCCCGGGACGTCGCCACGCTGCGCGAGATCCAGCGGCTGTCCCAGGACGAGGGCGTCAACCTCGCCGGGATCAAGCAGATCCTCGCACTGGTCGACGAGGTCCGGGCCCTGCGCCGCCAGGTGCAGTCGCTGCGCGACCTGCTCGACCCTGGCGGACGGGTGTTCGCCGCGTCGGCCTCCGGCGACGTCGAGGCCGTGCGGCCCAAGGCCCGCCCCCGTCCGGGTGCCGCTGGCGCACAGCTGGTGCCCTGGATCCCGCGCCAGCTCACCCTCGTCCGGCGCGACCGCCGCCCGTCCTGACCCGGTCGACCGTCAGGCCGACGGGGCGTGGTCGCCGTAGGCGGAGACGCACAGGTAGCGGCACGGCAGCCGCACCATCTCCACGGGACCGTGCGGACCCTCGCCGTCGAACTGCAGGGCGTCCCCGGGTCGCAGGGTGTAGCGCGCCTCGCCGTGGGCGTAGATCATCGTGCCCTCCAGCATGTAGAGGAACTCGGTGCCCGGGTGCTGGAACAGCTGGAACGGCTCGGAATCCTCGGTCAGGGTGACCAGGAGGGCGTCCATCCGTCGGTGCTGGCCGCCCAGGGCGCCGAGCAGCTCGAACTGGTAGTGCTGCTGCGAACCGCGGCGCACGGCCTGCGCCCCGTGGCCGGAGGGCACGAAGGCCGACTCGCGCTCGGAGTCGACACCCCGGAACAGCGCGGTGACCGGTACGTCCAGTCCCCTGGCCAGGCGAGACAGCGTGGTCAGGGAGCACGATGTCTGCGCGTTCTCGATCTTGGACAGCATGGCCTTGGACACACCGATGCGTTCGGCGGCCTCGGCCACAGAGAGTCCCGCCGCCAGGCGGTAGGCACGAGCTTGACGTGCGATAGAACGTTCCAGATCGCCCTCGGCGGGGCCGCTCTGGCCGCCCGGAAGGCGCGATGTTTCGTCGGGCGGGTTGGCGCCATTGCCAGATCTCACTGGGACATCATGCCCTGTCGGACAGGCGGACGACACCACACCCCGGCTGCCAGAAATCCACCGCGCCACCATCGATAGGCGGTGACCACCCCCGTGGTACTTGTGGGTCACAGACAAGCCTATCCGGCCACCTCGGATAGGCTACGACCACCACCCAGAAACCACCGGTGGGTCTCTGACAAGCAGCGTAACGATTACTGAACACAGGCGATCGGCCTGTGACAGCCACGGCGAGAGTGGTACCTCGTCAGGCCGTCCGACCGTGACCCGACCGGCCCGGAAAAGCCCAGCAAGATATCGGGCCGTACCAGGTGCATCACCCGGACGGCGCAGCGTTCCCGCCGGTCTGGCGCGGACCGGTCGAGACCCGGTCGGGGCGGAGCGTCTCGCACTACCGGACGCGTCGAGGTGGCTCGCGCGACCTGCCGGGCCGATCAGGGGTGCCCACGGCCAACTGGCTCCGAGGACCAGCGCGGCGGGCTACAGTGGTCGGTATGGAAGGGGCTGGTCGTCGTGGCTGATCGGATCGCGGTCGACGCGAACGCACTAGTCCACCATGCCGTCCGGGTCGAACGGGTGAGCGACGACGTACGGGCGGCCACCGACACCGCCCGGCGGTCCGTCCTGGGGACCGACGCGCTGGGTCCGCTGTGCTCGTTCCTGCTGCTGCCCACCCAGGACGCGGCGACGGTCGCGCAGGCAACGATCACGTCGGCGTCGACGATGGTCGAGTGGACCGGACAGCGGGCCCGGGTCTGGGCGCAGCACGCCGCGGACGCCGAGCAGCGGGCGCTGGACAGGCTCCGGACGCTGCACGCCAGCCTGGTCTGAACCGACCGATCCGAGACGGAGCAGGTCAGACCAGGGCGTGCCCGAGCACCCGGCCGAACCCCTGCACCTGGGCCGTGGCCAGGATCTGCGCGTCGGACGCCGTCCAGGTGTGCGTGCTCGGATCGGCGTCACGCACCTGGACGAAGCCGAACCGGTCCGCCGAGTACACCGTGCCGCCCGCCTGGAGCACCCCGGACAGCAGACCGGTGTCCTCGCCACAGCCCACCGGCGGAAAACCGACCTCGGCCAGGACCGCGCGACGGGCGACGACGGTCGGCCCGGCGACGAAGTGGCTGAACCGGTGCTCGTGCGCGCCGAACCGCAGCGCCAGCACGTCCGTACCAGCCAGGTAGACGAAGTGGGCGTGCTTGCCGACCACGTCAGCGCCCGAGTAGCCCATGGCGGCCAGCTGGTCGAACAGGTAGTGCTCGCCATACACGTCGTCGTCGTCGATCTTCGCCACGACTGGTGCGTCCGCCGCGCCGACCCCCCGGTTCAGGCACTCGCCGAGCGGTACGTCGGCGTCGACGTGCAGCACCACGGCGTCGGCCAGCCCACCGTCCTTGGCGGCCCGGAGCACCGCGTCGTCGTCCACGTCCCAGCCGTGCGCCACGAACACCAGCTGGACCTGCACGTTGCGCTGCGCGGCCAGGGTGGCCAGCACCGGCTCCAGGCGGTGCGGCCGGTTCGAGGCCACCAGCGCGGTCACCGCCCGGGGGCCCGCCGTCATCCGGTGCCCAGGGATACCGGCAACGTCGAGCACCTGATCGGCCCGGTGGGCGTAGGTGTGCGCCGCCCAGACCTGGCGCTGCGCCCGGTGCACCATCCGGTCGCGCAGCTCGGGGTTGGCCACCAGGGCCCGCAGCGTCGCCTCGGCCTCCTCGGGCGTCCCCACCTGGGCGACCTCGTCCGCACCGAACGTCGCGCTGATCGCCGGGCTGGGCGTGGACACCACGGCGGTGCCCGACGCAGTGATCTCGTACACCCGCCGGGCGCACATCGTCGACGAGCCGACCACCGTGTTGACGTTGCAGAACACCTTGTACGCCCGGTAGGCGGCCAGCATGCGCGGGTAGTCCAGCCGACCGACGACGTGCTGGTCCAGCGGCACCGGGAACTGGTACCGGTCGTCGCCGCCGAGCTGGCGGGAGAAGATCTCCAGCCCGTGCTCCATCCGCTTCCCGGCCCGGGCCGCCGCGCCCAGCAGCAGGTCCATCTGGGCCCGGCGCTCGGCGTGCCGGTGCGCGAAGTACATCCCGGCGAAGGCCACGTCCCGCTCGGCGTAGCCCGGACCGGTGCGCACCGGATGGTGCACCGCAGGCTGCGCGGCGAACGGCAGCACCCCGACCCGGTGGTGGCCCAGCCGGGCCCGGTAGGCCTCGACCAGATCGCCGTCAGTGGTCAGGACGTGGTCGAACAGCAGCGCCGTGCCGAGGAAGTCCTCGTGGTGGACCGGGTCCTCCTTGTTCCAGAACACCGTCGGCACCTCGTGGGCGCGGCACCAGGCGAGCAGTGCGATCAGGGCCGGGCTGGGGGCGTTCGCACCGGTCAGCTGGTAGCGCCACGCCCCGCCGTTGCCCGCCCAGGCCGACTCCACGAACAGCAGCCGCACCCCGGCCATCTGCTGCTGCCACCGGTCCGGGGTCAGCGCCACCTGGGTCCACTCGTAGCCGAACGCCAGCGCGGAGAAGTCGTCCAGGATCACCGCGACCCGCAGACCGGCCCGCCGGGCCGGAGCGGGCGGCAACGGCCAGGGGGCGAACGTCAGGCCGTGACGGTCCGGCCGGGCCCGCACGTCACCGGCTTCCCCGCCAGCCCGCACCCGCTGCCGGTGCCGACGCAGCCCGGCCAGACCGCCGTGCCGCAGGTGCCACACCGCCCGACGCGCTGTCCCAAGATCCACGACCCCCACCCTGCCGGATCGAGCCGATCACGCAAGGGGTGGGAGGGTCCGGCGGTCTTTCCGCCCTGGGTGGGCGGAGCGGGTGGTGTGCCGACGACGCAGTCCCTCGCCCGGCTAGGCTCGGGTCACGACCGGGCCGGCACACCCCACCAGGCGTCCCACCGGGCGGCGACCGTGGCGAACGCGTCGTCGTCCAGACCGTAGGTGGACAGCACCACGTCGATCCGGCCGTTGGCCTCGTGCGCGACCGACGGGCGCTCCAGCACCACCAGCAGCGCGTCGGACGGCCCGTGCAGGCGCAGGCCGAACTGCAGCTCGGTGCGGTAGACCAGCCGCCCGCCGACGTGCACCCCGTCGGGGCGTACCGCCTCCAGGTGACCGTGCACCGGGAGCCCGCGCACCCCGTGCAGACCCACCCGGTCCAGCAGCCGGTCCTGGCGCGGCCCGGCGTCCAGGCCGACCGCCGACCAGGTGCGCCGCTCCTCACCCGGGTGCACCGCCAGCGCGAACTCCAGCTGGTGGATATCGGCGACCCACTTCTCGTCCACCGGGTCGCGCACCCCGTCGTAGTGGGACAGGCCGTCGTGGCTGGGCCGTTCCACCGTGACCGTGGTGCGGTGCGAGTCGCCGGTAGGCGACAGCCGCACCGCCGTCCCGTCCGGCCACTCCAGCTCGCGGCGCAGCCCGTCCGCCAGGGTGCGCACCGTGGAACCGAACACCCGGTCGATCTCGGCAGGCAGACCGTCGTGGTCGTAGCCGTACCAGCGTCGGATCAGCTCCGGGCGGCGCAGGTGCGCCCAGGCCGTGTCAGAGTCAGCCGCCAGGTCCAGCGTCTGGATGCGGCGCCGATCGAGCGTCATCGCTACTCACCTCACCCTCTGCCGGGAGCCTACGCCCAGCGCCCGGCCACGGCTAGGGGGCAAACGTCGCAACCAGGAGCGTCCCCCTGTCGGCGGATCTCCCCGGACGCCTCCATCAGCCCGTCGTGCGGGCGACGGCGGCCCGGTCCACCCGCAGGAGCACCTCACCGGTCGGGGTGACGCCGACCGGGGCCCACGCGGTGACCTCGCCCACGTCCGCGACGACGACGGTCACCTCGGTACGACCGCGCCGGTGGGCGGCGCGGACCACCTGGCCGCGCAGCGGACCGGCCGGGTCGAGCACCAGGGCGCCCGGGGCCAGGGCCAGCTCGCCACCAGAACCGGACAGGTCGAAGAGCCCGGCCACCGGGGCGTCCGCGGCGACGAACGCCTGGTAGCCCAGGAAGGTCGCGACCTGCCGGGACACCGGGAACCGCCACAGGCGGTCCGGGGTGTCGACCTGGAGGATACGGCCGGAGGCCATGACCGCGACCCGGTCGGCGACGGCGAACGCCTCGTCCTGGTCGTGGGTGACGAACACCGCGGTGGCGCCGGTGGTGGTCAGGACGCGGCGCAGATCGTCGGCCAGGCGTTCGCGCAGCACCCGGTCCAGGGCGGACAGCGGCTCGTCCAGCAGCAGCAGCCGAGGCCGCGGCGCCAACGACCGGGCCAGGGCCACGCGCTGCCGCTCCCCGCCGGACAGCGACGCCACGTCCCGGTGGGCCGTCCCCGGCAGCCCGACCAGGTCCAGCAGCTCGGTCACCCGCCGGGCCCGCTCGGCCCGTCGCTCCCGGGGCCGGGCCGTCCGACCCCGGGCCACGCCGTACCCGACGTTGCCCGCCACGTCCCGGTGCGCGAACAGCTGCCCGTCCTGGAACAGCAGACCGAAGCCGCGCCGGTGGACTGGCACCCCGGCCAGGTCGGCCCCGTCCCAGGTCACCGCGCCCCCCGCCAGCGGTTCCAACCCCGCCACCGCCCGCAGCAGCGACGACTTGCCGCACCCCGACGGGCCCAGCAGCGCCAGCACCTGCCCGCACGGCACGGCCAGCGAGACCCCGTCCACGGCGGTCACGTCGCCGTACCGGACAGCAACGTCCCGCAGACCCAGCCCCGAGCCTGTCATCTGCTCTCTCCTCACCATGTCGCACCGACCGTCCGGGCGCGCAGATGCTCGAAGACGGCCACCGCGGCGGCCGACAGGGCCGCCAGCAGCACCGCGGCGGCCAGGGCCTGGCCGGACGACTCCAGGCCGGGGCGACCGATCAGGCGGAACACCACCACCGGCAGGGTCGGCTGGTCGGGCCGGGCCAGGAACGACGTGGCCCCGAACTCACCCAGTGACACGGCGAACGCGAACCCGGCGGCCAGGCCCAGGGCACGCAGCCCGGCCGGGGCGTCCACCGTGGCCAGCACCCGACCCGGCGGTGCCCCCAGGGTGGCCGCGGCCTCGCGCTGGCGGGGGTCGACAGCCCGCAGCACCGGCAGCACCGTGCGCACCACCAGCGGTACCGCGACCGTGGCCTGGGCCACCGGGACCAGCAGCGGGTGCCCCCGCAGGTCCACAGGAAGACCGAACGGGTGGTGCATGCTCAGCAGCAGCCCGAACCCGACGGTCACCGCCGAGACCCCCAGCGGCGCCATGACCAGAGCGTCGAACCCGGCGAGCAGCCGCCGGGCCGCGGTGCGGGCCGGTCGGCGGGACAGCACCACGGCCAGCAGCCCGCCGACCAGCAGAGCCAGCCCGGTGGCGTCCACCGCGACCCGCAGGGACGTGACGGCGGCGTCCAGCGCACTGGTCGAGCCCAGCCCCGGTGCGGGCCGGGCCAGCGCGGCGTAGTGGTCCAGCCCCCAGCCGTCGCCCACCCGCAACGACCGCGCCACCAGCGCCAGGATCGGCAGGGCCAACCAGCACACCACCACCCCGGTCACGACCGCCGCCAGCGCTGATCCCCCTGGTCGGCGCGCGAGGTGCGAGCCGCCGCGCGAGGTGCGTGAGCCCGCACCTCGCACCGGGTCGGGCTGAGCCAGGGGCAGGGCGCGTTCCCGGGCGGCGCGGGCCCGGGCGGCCACCGCCAGGACGGCCGCGACCACAACCAGCTGGGTGACGGACAGCACCGCCGCCGCCCGCAGGTTGAGGAACTGGGTGGTCTGGAGGTAGATCTCGGTCTCCACGGTGCCGAACCGGGGGCCGCCCAGCACCAGCACCGTGCCGAACGACGTCGCCGAGAACAGGAACACCAGGGCGGCGGCCGCGGCGACAGCCGGGGTCAGGGCGGGCAGCGTCACCGTCGCGAACACCCGGACGCTCGACGCACCCAGCGCCCGGGCGGCCTGCTCGGCCCGTGGGTCCAGCCGCTCCCACAGCCCGCCGACCCCGCGCACCACCACCGAGTAGTTGAAGAACGACAGCGCCGCGACGATCCCCACCAGCGTGTGGTCCAGCCCCAGGAACCCCAGCGGTCCCGACGGCTGCAGCAAAGCCCGGAACGCCACCCCCACCACCACGGTGGGCAGCACGAACGGCACGGTGACAAAAGCCCGCAGCGCCGTCCGGCCCCGGAACGGCCCCGCCCGGTACAGGGTGTGCGCACCAGGCACCCCCAGCACGACGCACACCACCGTCGTCAGCCCGGCCTGGAGCAGCGTCAGCCCGACGACCCGCCAGGTGCGCGGCCGGGAGAACACCTCGCCGAACCCGCCCAGGTCCAGCGCCCCGTCCGCCACGAACCCACGCCCGACCATCACCGCCACCGGCCAGGCGAAGAACACCGCCAGGAAGACCAGCGGCAGCCCGGCGGCCAGGCCCCAGCCGAGGGCGTGCCTGGCGGCGGTCAGCCGATGTCGAGGTCGGTCCACTGGGTCAGCCACTGCTCGCGGTGGGCGGTGATATCGGCGGGGTCGACGGTGAACGGGTCGGTCGCCAGCGGGGCCCAGGCCACCCAGGCCGGCGGCAGCGTCACCGACGTGCTCACCGGGTACATGTACATCGTCTGCGGGATGTCTTGCTGGACGGCGTCCGACAGCAGGAAGTCCACCAGGGCGGCGGCCCCGTCCGGGTTCTTGGCGCCGGTCAGCACCCCGGCGTACTCGGTCTGCCGGAAGCAGGTGCCGAGCAGGGCGGCCGTTGTCGGTTCGGTGCTGCCGTCAGGGACGGTGAACGGCGGGGACGTGTCGTACGACAGCACGACCGGCCGGTCGCCGTTGCCGCCGCCCGCGGTGAAAGCGCTGGTGTAGGCGTCGGACCAGTCCGCGGCGATCTGCACGTCGTTGGCGTCCAGGTCCTTCCAGTACTGCTGCCAGCCGTCGCCCTTGGCGCCGACGGTGGCCAGCAGGAACGCGAAACCGGGCGACGACGTCGCCGGGTTGGGCGTGACGAACAGGCCCCGGTACTCCGGCCGGGTCAGATCGTCCAGGGTGACCGGGGGTGTCAGGTCGCGGGCGGCGAACCAGGTGGTGTCGACGTTGACGCACACGTCGCCGTAGTCGACGGCGACGAGCCGACCGTCATCACCGGGCAGCGCATGGGCCTTGGCATCGGCCAGGGCCGGGGCGCTCAGACCCTCGACCGGGGCGATGACGCCCTCGTCCAGCGCCCGCGTCGCGAAGGTGTTGTCGATGCCGAACACCGCGTCGCCCAGCGGTGCGCCCTTGGTCAGCACCAGCCGGTTGACCAGCGACCCGGTATCGCCCAGGGTGACGACCTGGACCTTCAGCCCGGTCTGGGCCGTGAACTGGGCCAGCACGTCGTCGGGTACCCCGAACGAGTCGTGGGTGACCAGGGTGACGGTGCCCGCAGCCGACGGGTCGTCCGACCCGGTACCGACCGCCGAGCAACCGGCGACGCCGAGGGCCAGTCCCAGTCCCAGCGCTGCGGCCAGCACCCGGGGGCGTGATATGCGAACCATGTCTCCTCCTTGTTCCAGGAGGGGTCCCGTGCCGCTCCCCAGCGGAGCACCACGGGGAGAGAAAGCCCGACTCCCTACGCCGGTACGACCCGGATCAGGTTCGAGGGTCTGCGGTTGACCCGCACTCTCAGCGTCCTGGGCTCCGCTCACCAGCTGCGGACCCCGACGCTCCCCTGTCGTTCGCCCCCGATCCTACGCCACCCGGCCCGTGCCCCCGGCCCGGAACCGGTTCACTCGGCAGAGCAGCTGAGCTGCCAGATGATGCCGAACCGGTCGCGGACCATCCCGTACTGCTCGGAGAAGAAGGTGCGGCCCAGGGGCATGAGCACCTGACCGCCGTCGGACAGGCGCCGGTAGGCCTGTTCGATCTCCTCGGGATCGGTGCTGCCGAAGGTCAGCGCGATATTGTTGCCCGGGACGTACTGGGTGCCGGTCGGGTCGTAGGGGCAGTCGGAGAACATCAGGACGTGCCCGCCGACGGGCAGCCCCGCGTACAGGATGCGGTCGCGGTCTTCGGGGGCGACAGCGTCGGCCTCCGGGTTGTCCGCGTAGGTCATCAGCGCCGTCGGGGTGGTGTCGAACACCGTGCCGTAGAAGGCGACCGCGTCACGGCACTGACCGTCGAAACTCACGAACACGTCGAGCGACATGCCCCTATCGTGCCCCCCGCCGCGCGCCCTGACCAGCCCCCGCCGTCCCTGCGCTGACCCCAGTTCGAGGGTTCCACGCCGATCAGGCGGTTGGAACCGCCTGATCGGCGTGGAGTCCTCGAACCGAGACACCCTTATCGGCCCACAAGTGGGAGGGAGTCGCGCTGCGCCACCAGGCCACTGTCGGGCATTAGGACGCCGACTTCGAGCTGATCAGCCTGGCCCCCGGCCCGGGACGAGCCCGCGCCCCGGCGGGTTTCGACACGAGCGCGGCAAAAGGAGAGACTATGGCGGTGACGGTCTACCGCCTGGGTACCCGAGGGTCGGCGCTGGCAACTACCCAGTCTGGGCACGTCGCCCAGGCGCTGGGCGATCTGGGGGTGGTGTGCCAGCTGGTCGTGGTCCGCACCACCGGTGACGTCAACCGGGCCTCGCTGGCCCAGATGGGCGGCACCGGGGTGTTCGCCGCCGAGCTGCGCGCGGCCCTCCTGGCCGGGGACTGCGACCTAGCGGTGCACTCCCTCAAGGACCTGCCGGTGGCCCAGCCGGACGGGCTCGTCATCGCGGCAGTCCCGGTCCGGGTGGACCCGTCGGACGTGCTGTGCGCCGCCGACGGCGCCAGGCTGGCCGACCTGCCACCCGGGGCCAAGGTCGGCACCGGGTCACCGCGCCGCGCCGCCCAGCTGGCCGACCGTCGTCCTGACCTGGACATCCGCGATCTGCGGGGCAATGTGGACACCCGGTTGGCCCGGGTGCACGGCCCGGACGCCGACCTGGACGCGGTGGTGCTGGCCCGGGCCGGGCTGGAACGTCTGGGTCGGCTCGAGGTCGTGACCGAGGTGCTGGACCTGCTGCCCGCCCCCGGTCAGGGCGCCCTGGCCGTGGAGGTCCGCACCGCCGACGACACCCCCCTGACCCAGGCCGTCCGGGCTCTGGACCACCCGGCGAGCCGTCAGGCTGTGGTGGCCGAACGGGCGGTGCTGGGACGGCTGGGCGCGGGCTGCTCGGCCCCCGTCGGCGCCCTGGCCCGGCGGGACGGCACCGGACTGAGGCTCACTGCGGTGCTCGGCACCAGCTCGGGCCTGATCACCCGCACCGCGGCAGTGCCCGATTCTGGGCCCGACTCTGGACCCGACCCGGCCGCGGCCGAGGCCCTGGGCGTCCGCGTCGCCGACGATCTGCTGGCAGCCGCCCGATGACCACCCCGCCCGTCCCTGACCAGCCCGGACGTCGTCCGCGCGCGCCAGGCGACGGGCTGGCCGACCGGACCGTGCTGGTCGTCGGGACGGCCCACACCACCGCCCGGGCCGCGGTGCTGCTGTCCGCCGCGGGGGCTTCGCCGCTGCCGGTCGCTGTCATCGCCACCGTCCCGGTGACCGGGCCCGAGGTGGACCAGGCCTGCGCCGCGCTGTGCGCCGGACGGTACGGCTGGCTGGTCATCACCAGCTCGGCCGCGTGGCGGGCGCTGCGCCGCCGACCCGGTCTCCTGGAGCGGACGACCGCACCGACCAACCGGGTCCGGCTGGCCGTCGTCGGACCGGCCACCGCCGACGCGGTCCGGGCCGACGGTATCGACCCGCTGGTCCCCGAGGCGGCCCGGGGCGCCGCTGTGCTGGTCGACGCGGTGGTCGCCGCGGTCCGGGCCGAGACCGACGACCTGACGGGTCCGGACGCCCCCGACGGCGTCGGTGCGACGCCGCGGGTGCTGTTCGCGGGCGGCGACCTGGCCGCCACCACCCTGACCGACGGGCTGCGGACCGCCGGGCTGGCGGTGGACGACGTGGTCGTCTACCGGACGGTGCCGGTCACCGACCTGCCCGCCGAGGCGGTCCGGGCCTGGCGCTCCGGCGCGGTGGACGATGTCGTGCTGACCTCCCCCAGCGCCGTCGAAGGCCTGCTCACGGGGCTCGGTCCCCCCACGCAGGACCGTCGGCTGCGGGTCGCCGCGATCGGCGACACCACCGCGGCGGCCGCCGCCGCCGCGGGCCTGCGGGTGGACGTGGTGGGCGACGCCAGCCTGCCCGGCCCGGTCCGGGTGCCCGCCCCCCCCCCCCCCCCCGCCCCCCCCCCCCCCCCCGCGGCCCGCCTCCC
>Ga0099364_10001135_pt1 | contig 44434 bp, 35 predicted proteins | sample TergutTh196P3_FD_73070 | JGI IMG/M metagenome (GOLD analysis project Ga0099364, IMG submission 73070) | Microcerotermes parvus P3 segment gut microbial communities from Pointe-Noire, Republic of the Congo - Th196 P3 | ecosystem: Host-associated > Arthropoda: Insects > Digestive system > Gut ...
TTGAGAAAGCGTGCTTTCTCAAATAATTCCCGGAGCGGAATAGACGAGCGAAGCGAGTCTCACGAAGAGATCATGTCAAAGTGGAAGCGGTCTAGTGCTGTGGCCTCCAGTTGCTGTGTTGTGTTTCCTCTTGGGTTTTACCCTGGGCTATAAAGGTTGTTAGGCGGCCCAACTGCGCTCCTATATGGAGGGCGCAGCTGGGCAGCCGCAACAAGGCAAGCTTAAGCTCGCCTCGCAAAGCGAGACTCACACACAGCGGAGGGAATAAAGTGAGAGCGCTTTCTCTCGTGCTTCATATATGGTGTGGAGTGCAGACAAACTTGGGTGCCGGTTGCATACATGAGGGAGGAATATTAGGTTGCCGACGACGCCCGCTGCCATGGCTTGAAAAAGCCGCCACCCGCCTCTGTTGTTGTGAGAATTTACATGTGCAAGCTGCACCCTCTGCTTTATGGCCTCTTCCTTTGCATTCCCTTTGTTGTTTTTTCCTGCTCCACGCTGAAGGCCCCCATGCGGCCAGATGAAAGCTCCACCCATGACAAATGCTTTGAGGCTGATGGCCTGCAAAATAGCCACCAGAATACAAAGAGCGAGCTAGAGCAGATGTTGAGGGCATGGGAGGCCAGCGGGCGAGGGCGCTCGGACATAGAGCAGGTTCCGCCCATGCCCATAGGCGTCGACCTAACGCCCATATTGAAAGGTTTTGTAGACTCAGCTGAACGGGGGGATGCGTTTTCTCAATTCCAACTGGGCTTCCTCTATGAGGGGGAGGCGTGGTTTTGGAGCAGAGACGACGAGAAGGCCGTGGAGTGGTATAAAAAGGCAGCGGCACAAGAGGAGCTTGTCGCTGCGCAATACCGTTTGGGGCTGCTTTATTTTAAAGGGCGTGGGGTTGTGCAGGACGAGGTGGAGGCGGCGAGGTGGTTTGAGAAGGCGGCAGAGAAGGGACACCTGGGGGCGCAGTGTTATTTGGGCTTTATATATGAGTTGGGGCACGGTGTTTGCCGAAATGAGGCCAAGGCCGTGGAGTGGTATAAAAAGGCAGCGGCACAAGGGGAGGCTTTTGCGGAGTTGCAGCTGGGAAGGCTTTATGCGTCCGGCCGCGGCGTTGCCCAAAACCAGCCCAAGGCGATGGAGTTGTTTTTGAAGGCGGCGTCGCCACGAGGACATACAAAAACCTATGCGGATGGCAGTGAGTTTTCCTGGAATAGCAACGGGGATGTTTTTGCGCAGCGCCATTTGGGAAAAATATATGAAGAGGGGCGAGGCCTCCCGAAGGACGAGGAGAAGGCATTGGAGTGGTTTGAGAAGGCGGTGGGGCAAGGGAGCATTTTTGCGGGGACAGATTTAGGAAAAATGTATGCCGAGGGGCGTGGTGTTGCCCGGGACGACAAGAAGGCGGTGGAGCACCTGAAGAAGGCGGCGGAAAAAGGGAATGCCGAGGCGCAGTTTCAACTGGGAAAGCTTTATGAGGAGAAGCGTGTTGAGGTGGATAGGGAGAGAGACGCTCAATGGTACCTGGAGAGTGCCGCATACCACTATAGAGTGGCGGCAGCGCAGGGGCATATGGAGGCGCAGTTTCGCCTGGGAGTGCTTTGTCTGGAAGGGCGCGGCATGGCCAGAAACGAGCGCAAGGCCCTTGTTTGGCTGCAAGAGGCGGCGGAGCGTGGGCATGCCGAGGCGCAAAGCCGTTTTGAAGCGGCCTACAGAGAAGGGTTGGGTATACCCAGGGAGTTTGGCAAGGCGCTGCAACTGCAGCTGAAGGCCGCGCAGAGAGGGGGTGTTGAGGCGCAATACCAGCTGGGGTTGTTTTATGCAGAGAGGCTGTGGATGTATGAGAGGGAGGTGAAGGAGTGGTTCCAAACAGAGAGGCTGGAAGCATATGGGGGTGAGGCGAAGAAGTGGCTGAGGAAGGCGGCGGAGCAGGGGCATATGAGGGCGCAACTCAACCTTGGGAAGGTGCTCTACCATGACTATAACCAGCACCCGCGAGGGCATAGTGGCGAAGATGAGTCCATCAGGTGGCTGAGGAAGGCGGCGGCACATGCGGATGCGGCGACGCTATATGAGTTATATGAGTTGCTTCAGGAAATTTGGCTAACCGACAACGAGAGGATGGGGTTTTTGAAGAAGGCGGCAGAGGGGGGGCATGCCCAGGCGCAGTTGGCGCTTGCGCAGCTTTATTTTTTCGGCAGGGACGGCGTAGAACAAAACATGCCGGAAGCGCAGAAGTGGTTGAGCAAGCTGGCAGCGCAGGGGCATGTGGAGGCACAATATTCCCTTGGAGAAATGTTTTCCTGGGAGGAGGAGCCGGATGCAGAAAAGTGGTATAAAAAAGCGGCGGAACAGGGGCATGCCGAGGCGCAGCGCAAGCTTATTAAAATGTATTTCCAAGGCAGCCACGGCATTGGGAGGAACATAGGGGAGGCAATAAAATGGCTCAGAAAGGTAGCAGAGCAAGGGGATGCGGATGCACAATTTATGCTTGCGCGGATATATGCCGAGGGCAAGGGTGAGGTGGCCACGGACCAGGCGGAGGCGAAGAAGTGGTTGGAGCAGGCGGCAGCTGGGGGGCATGTGGAGGCACAATCCGCCCTGCGGGAAATAGAGCGGTTAAAACCTATTGTTTTGAGCGAGCCTCAATAACCCCACCGCCCACTTGAAAAAACCTCCCTTTAGGGGAGGGGCTTAAAATAGGGGAGTGGATCCACAGGAATGCCGTTTTTGCGCAACTCAAAATACAGGTAGGGGCCGCGGCTTCTGCCGGATTGGCCGACCGTCGCAATAGTGGCTCCGGCCACAACGGCTTCTCCTGCTTTGACGCGCAGCTCATGGGTGTGCGCATAAAGCGTTATAATCCCCACTGAGTGCTCGAGGATGACTATTTTTCCATAGCCCTTTTCCTCCCCCGCATGGATTACTTTGCCGGCCGCTGCTGCCTTTATGGGCGTCCCCAATGGCGCCGCCAGCGCTATGCCCTCGTGCAGCTGCGTCCCCTGCTTCCCAAAGCGCGCATAAAGCATTCCCCTCAACGGCCACTCGAGCACCAGGCCTGCCATGGCTTTTGCCCTCACCTCAGGGCTTGCAGACCCTCTGGCATGTGGAGTTTGAGAGGCCAGGGGAATAAACAACTCCTGCCCAATGTGCAAAATGTCTGTCTCTTTCAACCCATTGGCAGCCAACAACTCCGCCAGAGCTACGCCATAATGCCTCGCAATGCCATAGAGGGTTTCGCCTTTGCTCACCCTATGGCTGGAGGTAGCCTTGGCCGCTGGTGCCTGTGTTGTGAGGCTATGAGCTATAGGCCTTGCCTTGGGGCAAGCCACGAGGGCCGCACAGGCTGCACCCAACAAGAGGGGAGCCAGCCGCCCAAACCGTTTTTTCTTGTTGTACCCTATGCCTAACATCCACCGCGCTTCTACCGGGGTTTCTCGTATGCTTCCCGTTGCGTTTCCCATGCTGCTTCCCGGTGTTTGTGCTTCTCCGTTTGTACTTCTCAGTTTGTGTTTCTCAGTTGTTTGTTTCTCAGTTGTTTGTTTCTCAGTTGTTTGTTTCTCAGTTGTTTGTTTCTCAGTTGTTTGTACTTTTCAGTTTGTGCTTCTCGGTTTGTATTTCTCAGTTTTTGTTTCTCGCTGTGTTTTCCAGCTGTGTTTTTCAGTTTGTGTTCTTGGTGTTTTTCCAGTGTGTTTCCAGCTGTATTTTTAAAGAGGCCATGGCCTGCTCGTCATTGGCGTCCACGGAGAGGGGCGTAATGCTGATCTGGTTATGCTCATAAACGGCAACGCAGTCTGTCCCTGGTGTGGGCTCATGCCTATAGTGCAGCTCTCCTCTGAGGCCCAACCAATAATGGGGGGGTGCCTCTGCTTCTTTTTTTTCGACAATTTCAAAACGGTAGTGGTGGACGCCCAGGCGTGTCAACGCTTCACCTTCGGGTGGGGTTCCATTGTCCGGTATATTCACATTCAACAAAAGGCCGGGGGCGGCATTTTCCAGTGCCCATGCGGAAAGCCGGCGTGCGGTGGGGAGGGCATATTCAAAGTGTGTACCCACCTTGGAGGCGAGGGAAAGGGCAATGCCCGGCACACCGCGCAGGGCGGCCTCGCGTGCAATGGCCACGGTGCCGGAATAAAAAACATCGCTGGCCAAGTTGGCACCGTGGTTAATGCCGGACACCACCACATGGGGAGGCGTCTCTTTCATCAACTTGAGGAAGGCCATAAAAACACAATCCACAGGCGTGCCGCTGAGTTTAAACCAGCGGGGCCTTAGCTGTGTCACCCTCATGGGGCGGTGCAGGGAGAGGGCATGGGAGTTGCCGCTGCGCTCTCCTTCAGGGGCAACCACCCAAACTTCGGCCACCTCTTCCAGGGCTGCTGCCAACACCTGCAAACCCTCTGCCTCTATACCATCGTCATTGGAAACTAAAATTCTCTTTCTCAAACCCTTTTGCCTCAAAACTTGCCACTTTGTTTTAGTGCTGCCTTCCCCCCATAGCAAGCTTGTGTGCCCAAGGCTTCTTCTATGCGCAAAAGCTGGTTATATTTGGCAACCCTGTCACTGCGTGAGGCGGAGCCCGTTTTTATGAGGCGACAATCCAAGCCAACAGCCAAATCCGCAATGCTGGCATCTTCTGTCTCTCCGGAGCGGTGGCTCATTATGGAGCTCATCCCCGCGCGGTGGGCCATGCGCACCGCTTCAAAAGTTTCTGTCAGCGTCCCAATTTGGTTCACCTTCACCAAAATGGAGTTGGCGGCTTTGCACTCAATGCCCCTCTTCAAGCGCTCTGTGTTGGTAACAAACAGGTCGTCCCCCACCAGCTGTACCTGGGTACCCAAGGCCGCTGTCAGTGCTTGCCACCCCTCCCAATCGTCCTCATCCATCCCATCCTCAATGGAAACAATGGGGTAGCGCTCAGCAAGCTCGCAATAAAGCGCTATAAGCCCTTTGCTCTCATAGTCCTTCCCCTCGCCTTTGAGGCTATAGCGCCCTGTGGCTTTGTCATAAAACTCGCTGGCGGCTATGTCCAGGCACAATGCAATGTCTTTGCCCGGCTCATAGCCCGCCTTCGCAATGGCCTCCATAATCAACAACAGCGCCTCCTCGTTGGCCGGCAAATCCGGTGCATAGCCACCTTCGTCCCCTACCCCTGTGGAAAGGCCTTTGTCCTTGAGTATTTTTTTCAGTGCATGGAATACTTCCGCCCCCCAACGCAAGCCCTCGGCAAAGGAGGGGGCACCCCAGGGGAATACCATAAACTCCTGTATGTCCACCCGCGTGTCGGCATGTGCACCCCCATTCAAAATATTCATCATCGGCACAGGCAAACAGTTGGCCTGCGCACCCCCTATATAGCGGTACAGCGCAAGCCCCACCGCGTCCGCAGCGGCTTTGGCCACGGCCATGGAAACGGACAGCAGGGCGTTGGCGCCCAGTTTGCTTTTGTTGGGCGTCCCATCCAAGGCAATAAGCCTGGCGTCCAACTCGGCCTGCTCCAGCGCATCCATGCCCAAAATTTCAGGCGCAATTAACTCGTTGACGTTGTGGACAGCCTTCAGTACGCCTTTGCCCAAATAGCGTTTCTCGTCGCGGTCGCGCAACTCGACGGCTTCATGTTTTCCCGTTGAGGCGCCTGAAGGCACGGCGGCCCTGCCTTGGGCGCCGCACTCCAGGCTAACCTCTGCTTCAACCGTGGGGTTGCCTCGAGAATCGACTATCTCCCGTGCTTGCAGCATTATTATTTCAGTCATAACTTCTCTTTTAGCCTTCTTAGACACAAAGAAAAACCACAAAGGAAAAACCACAAAGGAAAAACCAACAAGGAAAACCACAAAGGAAAACCACAAAGGAAAACCACAAAGGAAAGCACTCAAAGCAACCTCCATGTCAGCCCAACCACCCATGAGGCAGAAACCTCGTCCAAATACCTACACTCCTCCTGTTGCGGAGCGCATCCGCGGTGCCCTCTTTGGCCTGTGCCTGGGGGACAGCATGGGCATGGCTATGGTGGGGAGGCATTTTCAGCTGCCGGAGTTTCCCGTCCTCTATGCACCCCCGGAGGAGGCCTTGCCGCCGCCGCCGCTCCCCTTAAAAAACAGTTTTGCCTTGGCGTTTGCCGCTTGCGCTGCTTATTGCCTCCTCAATACCCGGCAATTCCACCTGGGGAGTTTGCTCAACGCTTATCGCAGGCATGCCGCCCTCCTCCAAAACATGGGAAAGCTGGCACCGCTTGCACCCTATGCACCCCACGCGCGCCCCCTGCTGCCGGAGGAAATGGCTCCACCCCAGGGGAGTGCGGCGCCACCACCCCTCTCCTTGGAGCCGGGCTTGGCCTGGGCCTTAACACATTTTTTGCGCCTGCATTCCCCCTCCGCCCTCCTCAAACAAAGTGTGCGCACCCCGCCTCCACCCCCTGTTTTGGACAGCGTGTTGCTGCGCAGCCTCCCCCTGGCTTGCTTTTTTTATGCGAACACCCCCACGCGTATACGCGCCGTAACAGAAGAGGCTTTGGCTACGCGTACGGGCCCTCTGGGGGCTTTGGCTGCCGTCGCCTTCTCCTCCCTCGTTGCCCACTCCATCCTCTCGCCCAAACCCCATGCCGCCCGCGAGGAGTTGTTGGAAGCCATGCATAGGGATATGGCGGATGCGGCACCTGCTTTGGCACATATAGGCATCCACCCTGTTAGCTCCATCCACGAGGCCCTCTCTCAGCTCCGGGAGGATTTTTTGCTTGCGCAGGAAGAAACGCCTGGCCTCTATGGGCCTATGCTCAGCTTGCGCAAGCACGGGGGGCAGCTGCGTGTCAGCTTTCGCCTTGCCCTCTGGGAGTTATTCCGCGCCGAGGTTTCCCCGGGGGGGGCGGCGGGTGCTGTGGAGGATGTTATACGCCGGGGGGGGAGCCCTGCCAGCCAGGGGGCTTTGCTGGCGGCCCTCTGTGGGGCGCGCTGGGGGAGGGAGTCTTTGCCTTCTCCCACCCCCCTGGGGGTAGCTGGGCTGCCCCCTAAAAAACCCAACTCCCCCGGGGATGTTTCCTTTTTGAAGGCCCTGGCCGAGGCCATGGCCTCCAACCTTTAAACCCAACATATGCGTTTTCCGCCTGCCCTTAAGGGCAAAAAACCTGCCTGGCAGGGCAAAAAGAAATGTTTTTAAATAAAAGCCCGCCGCGAAGGCGAAAAAATCAGCTGTTGGAGTTGCTTTGAAAAGCTGTTTTGGCAAGCAGCGCGACCAACACAGCAAATGCGAGCAATGCCCACAGTGCCGAGGGCAGAGTTGTGGCGCCGCTGGTGGGGCTGAGTTTTTCCAAAAGGCCGCCCCATTGTAGGGGGAGGTTGAGTTGTTTGAGCCAGGCACCATCCCGGGGAATGTTGAGCAAGGCCACAACAACGCCGGCAATGGCGCCCCCGGCAATATAGCCGGAGGCCAAAAAAGTGCCTGGTGAAAACGCGGCATTGTTTTTTTCTCGGCGCCATGTGTCGGTTGCCCAGCGCACCAGGCCGCCGACAAAAATGGGGGCGCTGGTAGAAATGGGCAAATAGACGCCGACGGCGAAGGGGAGGCTTGGGACACCACAAAGCTCCAACATGAGTGCGAGGAAAATGCCAATAAGCACCAAAGTCCACGGGAGTTGTTGGTTGAGGATGCCGTCAATAATGAGGGAGAAGAGGCGCGCCTTGGGCGCATCATAGCGGGTGAGTTTTTGCCCAAGGTATTCATGGATGCGCCCCCCAATGCCTGGATCTACCACATATTCAATGTCGCCTTCTGGAGAGGCCAAATATTTGCCATCCGGCAGCCCGGGGACTTTGCGTGCATAGCCTACAGACAGGTGGCGCTCTGTGGCTTGGCCCAGCTGCCCAAGCTCCCCCAGCGTGTGTGGGGTGCCCTCCAGTGTCAGCTGGGTGTGGGCCAAAGCTTCTGCGTTTAACGCCTTAAAGCCGCGCAGGCTGTGGTTGTGGAGGGAGAGGCCAAGCTCATTCCAGAGTGCTCTTTCAAGAGGGGCGAGGAGGGCATTGTGCTGGGGGTGCAGCTGAAAGGACATTTCATGCAGAAGCACTTTTTCCCCACTCAACTCGCTTAAGTGTTTTCCGGTGTGCTGCTCTGGAATGCGCATGGTACCGCCCGCGTTGAGCGTCACCAAGGTGAGGCCGATGAGCAGTGCGCTGCTCAAAACGCCGACGAAGAGGGCGAGTTGTTGGTGAGAGGGGGTGCCGCCAACGAGGTAGGCTGTTTTCAAGTCCTGCGCGGTGGTTCCGCCATTGGAGGCGGCAATGCCTACAATGGCAGCTGCGGTGAGGGCCACAAAACGGTCCTCGGTGGAAGTCCACCCCAGCAACATGAAGAGGAAGCAGATGGCCAACAAGGTGGCGACCACCATGCCTGAAATGGGGTTGGAGGAGGAGCCAATTTCACCCGTAATCCGTGCGCTGACGGTGACGAAGAAAAAGCTGAAAAGGAGGATCAGCACGGCCGAGAGGGCATTCATTTTCAAAGGCGGGGCCACAACAATGGCCACAAGCACGAGGAGGGAGCCGATGAGGACGACACTCATGGGTAGATCTGCCTCTGTCCTCAAGGGGGCACTGGGGGAGCTCTTGCGTGAGAAAGACAAGCTTTGGATGCCGCGCCTAAAAGCGCCAAGCAAAGTGGGCACAGAGCGAAGCAAACTCAAAAGCCCCCCCATGGCCACGGCGCCTGCGCCTATATAAAGCACAAAAGCATTGCGCACCTGCCCTGGCGACATTTCTGCAATGGGCATATCCGCACCCATGCCCAACTCCCCAAAAGCTGCGGCGGTGCTGCCCTGGGCAAAAAACTGAATGGCCGGAATAAGCACCAAATAGGACAGCACACCGCCGGCAAAAGTAATACCGGCCACGCGGGGGCCAATAATATAGCCCACGCCCAGGAGCTCCGGGCTGACTTCAATGGCGATAGAGCCACCCACATAGCCTTTGGCGGCAGCGAGTTTGCGCGAAAGGGGCTCCACCACATGGCGGGACAAAGGCACTTCGACGACTTCATGCCACAGGTGCATGAGTGCATAGAGGAATTTATAGCCAGCACCCACCAAAGCCCCCTTCACCACCGTTTTGGCGTTTGAGCCACCTTGCTCCCCGGCAATCAACACCTCTGCACAGGCCGTCCCCTCTGGATAGCTGAGCCTCCCATGCTCCTGGACAATGAGGCCGTGGCGCAGAGGGATCATCAACAGCACGCCCAAAATGCCGCCCAAGGAAGCCACCAGCAGGGCATGCAGCAATTTAATTTCATAACCCATGAAGAGCAAAGCAGGGAGGGCTGCGGCGACGCCGAAGGCGAGGGACTCACCGGCGGAGCCTGTGGTTTGCACAATGGTATTTTCGAGAATGTTGGATTTTCCCAGGGCGCGAAAGAAGGCAATGGACAAGACGGCGATGGGGATGGAGGCAGAAACCGTCATCCCCACCTTAATGGCCAAATAAACGGAGGAGGCGGCAAAGAGGATGCCGAGGGCAGCTCCCAGGAGAAGGGCGCGCAGCCTCAATTCCCTGGGGGACTGAGAGGCGGGGACAAAGGGAGAATGAGGAGGAGCAGGCGTTTTGGACATGCTTTAGGGAGAAGGCGCAGGTGGGGGAGCAGCGGGAGCAGCGGAGCCAAGTCCAGTTTCCAGGAGTTGTTTGAGGCGCTCACGCTCTTTCTCGAAGGCGGCGAGGTTTTCGCCGCTGAGTTTGCGTTGAAAGGTTTTGTGCTCCTTAAAGGGGTTGAGGACGCGGTTGTTGTCATCCATAAGCTGATAGTGGAGGTGGGGGGCGAAGGAGCGTCCGGAGTTTCCCGAGTGGGCGACAACTTGCCCTTTGCGCACGGCTTGCCCCGGGCGTATTGTTGAGGGCAAGTCATCCAGGTGGAGAAAAATGCAGCGCCTTCGCCCACCTGTTTCGAGTATTTCAAGGGAGTTGCCGTTGACGCGGAAATTCCAGTTTTTGCGGACAACCATTCCCTCAAAAGGCGCCTTGACGGGGGTACCAGCGGGGACTTTAAAATCCACGCCCTGGTGGCGGCGGCCGTCATTCAGGAGGGACGTAATCTGCTCCCACTCCTCCAAAGGCCCATCGACCAGGCGAGACTCGAGCTCCGTTCCGTCGGGGAGATAGAAGCGGGCATAGGTTTCTCCCTGGGGGTGGAACAAAAAAGCCTCATGGGTTTTTCCTGTTTTTTTGCTTGCAAAGCGCACGGCATGGAGCAGCGGATCCGCATTCTCTCGCACCTCATAAACAGCCCACAACTCATCTCCGCGGATGAGGTGTTGGGGGATAGAAATCCACCACACGAGAGTACGGACAATAACCTGGGTGAGCGGGGGCCCTGTTTTTTCACCACTGGCAGCAACAATAGCGGACTCGAAGGGGCCATTTAAAACAACATGAAAGTGGCGCATAGGAGAAGGCGCCGTGGGCTCATCTGCTTTGTCAGCATGGTTTTCAGCAAGCTCCACAGGCGAAGGCGCAGGAGGGGCTTCAGGTTTTGCGCTGCCCCGGACGAAGAAGAAAATGGCAAGCGCCGCTAAGCCGGCAACAACGCCGACGGAGAGCAACAGTTTAAGGCGACGAGGTTGTGTCCCTGAGTTGAGTTGAGGATATTTGAGAGACATAATTTTCCTTTGGGCCTAAATATTTTTGAGGCTTTACACATTTTTGTGGAGGTGGTGGTTATATTTTTTCATGAAGTGCCTAACGGGGCCTGGGCTCAGCTGGGTTGGGCTCAGCGGGCCTGGGCTCAGCGAATGGGAAATGCCTTCTTTCCTTAGAAGGCATAGGGGCCACCTCCCCCCTGGGTTGAAACACCTCTTGCATTTGGACAGCGTTGCCCCTAAGGGCTGGAGGACATAGCCACCCACCTGAGTATATGTCCACTAAACACAAAGGGCCCACTCAACATAAAGGAGCCGTTGCTGTTGGGGCGGGAATTTTGCTTTCCCGTTTGTCAGGCCTGTTGAGGCAGAAGCTTTTGGCGCATTTTTTGGGGGTTGGGCCTGTTGCAGCTGCTTTTGCGGCGGCCATGCGCATACCGAATTTTTTGCAAAACCTGTTTGGAGAAGGGGCATTGTCCGCAGCCTTCATTCCCATATATGCGAGGTTGCGCGCACGCAAGCAGGACGAGGAAGCCGACAAGTTGGCCTTTGGTTTGTTTTCCATTTTGTTGTTGCTCATTTCCGTATTGGTGGTTTTGGGCATTGAGTTTGCGGAGGTTTTGGTAAGTTTGTTTGCACCTGGCTTTGTGGGCGAGCAGAGGGTGCTGACGGTGGAGTTAACGCGCATTCTCTTCCCCAGCACAGGCATTTTGGTTTTATCCGCCTGGTGTTTGGGGATTTTAAATAGCCACCGTCAATTTTTCTTGTCCTACGCTGCGCCTGTTGTTTGGAATGGCTGCATTATTGCGGCCTTGCTTTTGGGTGGAGAGGGGATGGAGCTGGTTATATTGGTACGGTGGACATGTTGGGGGGTATTGGCAGGGAGTTTGGCGCAATTTTTAATACAATGGCCTTTTATATGGCGGTGGATTGGAAGGCCAAAGCTGGAAAAAATGCGGATGAAGGGGGAGCCTTTAAAGGAGGTTTTGAAGAATGCGGGGCCAGCGGTGGCCTCTCGTGGCGTGGTACAAATAAACGCGCTTATAGACAGTGCTTTGTCCTCCCTGGTGGGTGAAAGGGCCGTGGCGGCTTTGGCCAATGCCCACATATTTTCCCTGCTCCCCTTGAGTTTGTTTGGGGTTGCTGTTTCGGCTGCTGAGTTGCCGGCTTTGTCCGAGGAGGCTGATCAGCTGGGGGAGCAAGCCCAAACGGCGTTGAAGCAACGCCTGGCGGGGGGGGTGGAGAGGATGGCTTTTTTCGTCATTCCCTCTGCGGTGGCTTTGTTTTTTCTGGGGGATTTTATTGCTTCTGTTTTTGAGTCAGGCCGCGTCAGCGCTGCGGACACACGTTATATATGGTATATGCTGGCCGCCTCCTCCCTGGGCCTGTGGGCCCAGACGCGCGCGCGCCTCTATAGCTCCGCCTTTTTCGCCCTCAAGGACACCCGGACGCCTTTTAAAATTTCCATGCTCCGCCTGGCCGTTTCGGCCCTCGTTGGCTTTTTTGCGGCCCTCTATGTTGCCGGCTGGCTGGGTTGGCCGCCCCACATGGGCGCTGTGGGCTTGTGTTTAACTTCCTCGCTGGTTGCCTGGCTGGAATATATGGTATTGAGAAGGAGCCTGGCGCTCCGCATAGGCAACATATGCACAGGCGCAAAATTTCCTGGGCAGCTGAAATTGTGGTGTGCTGCTGTGTGCGCGGCCCTGCTGACATTGGCCATAAAATATGGGTTGAGTTTGAAGTTTGGGGTTGCCGTTGGTGTGGCGGAGGAGTTTGGAGGTTGGTGGTTGGCCCCTCCCCAGTTGCCTCATGCATGGTGGCTCTCCTTGTTGCTGTTGCTCTACGGAGGAATTTATTTTCTAATGGCGGCTTTGCTGGGGGACTTGCGGGCCAGGGTTTGGTTGGCAAGGCTTGGCAAGAGGTTGCCCTTGCGCTAGCTGTTGTTTCGCGTCAAGCTTATGCTCCATTGGCGAATGGGAGGCTTGGTGGTTTTTTTCAAGAAGTGAGGTTTTAAAAAGTGGCCGAAATTGAAAGCAACGTTGAGAGCAACGTTGAGGAGAAGGTTTTAGACGTCCATGGGGAAAAAGAGGCGCAACCCGAGCTAGCCCTTGCAGAAGAGGCGGGGGCAGTGGTGCCCATGGTTGTTGTCCGCCGTGCGAGTGCACCCGTTATTACGCAGGCTGAGCCGGAGTTGCTCAAACAAGTTTCTTCTGCGGCACCCTCTATGCGCAAAGCACTGCATATGGGCGATCAGGTGCATGGAAAAATTTTGCAACTCAATGCGCAAGTGGCTTTGGTGGCCTTGGATGAGCCCCATGTAGAGGCGATGGTGGAGTTGACGGAGCTGCATGACGAGGAGGGGATTTTGCGTTTTGGCATAGGGGATGAGTTGGATGCCTATGTTGTGGAAATGGGGGCCAAAGGCATTATTCTGTCTCGCCAGCTGCCAGAAAAATTTCAAAACTTGGCCAAGCTGAAACAAGCACAAGAGACGAAGACGCCCATAGAGGGTTTGGTATTGGCGGCGAAGAAAGGTGGCCTGGAGGTTGCGGTTGAGCAGACGCGGGCTTTTTGCCCTGTGAGCCAGTTGGAATTAAGCCCCCCCAAAAGTTTAGAGGGGTTTATAGGAGAAAAGCTTTGCTTCCATATAATGAAGGTGAAGGGGCAGCGTGTGCTTTTGTCTCGTCGGGCTTTGCTTGAAGAAGCCTTGCAAGCGAAGGCGGAGGCATTGCGCAGTGAGTTGGAAGAAGGAAAAATTTTCAAGGGTGTGGTGACGCACCTGCGCGAGTTTGGTGCTTTTGTGGATTTGGGTGGCCTGGAGGGTTTGGTGCCCACTTTGGAGTTAAGCCACCGCCGCATCCACCACCCTTCGGAAGCCATACGCTCCGGAGAGGTTGTGGAGGTGAAGGTTTTGCGCATTGAGCCCCCCAACCCTCCCGAGAGGACGAAGGAGCGCATAACGCTTTCTGTCAAACAATGCCAGGAGGAGCCTTGGAGCCAAGCGGCCTCCCAATTGAAGGCGGGGGGGGAATATAAAGGCAAAGTAGTGCGTTTTGCCGCTTTTGGTGCTTTTGTGGAGTTGTTGCCAGGCGTGGACGGTTTGCTGCACATTTCAGAGTTGGGCACCAAACGTATACTCCACCCCAAGGAAGTGCTTTCCCTAGGGCAAGAGCTTCAAGTTGTGCTGGAATCCTTCTCCCTGAGTGAGCGCCGGGCAAGTTTGCGCCTGGCCAAAAACACAGCAGACATGCAAGAATTCCCCACACTCAACAGCCTGACACAGGAGCAGCAGGAAACACCTCCTGCAACCCCAACACCTTTGCCACCTTCCGCCGAGGAAAGGCCTCCTTGGAAAGCAAAGTCAGTGGTTATTGTTAAAGAGCCGCGAGAGCCCAGAGAGCCCAGAGAGCCGCGAGAGCCACGGCTGCGCATAGGCGAGTCCGTGGCAGCCAAAATAGAGCGCATAGAGCCTTCTGGGCTTTGGGTGGTTTTTGGCCAAAAACAAGGCTTCATCCCCGCCAGTGAAACGGCCACCGCGCGTGGAGCTGACTTAAAGCGAGCCTTCCAATTGGGGCAGGAAGTACAAGCAGAGGTTTTGAATGTTTCTGCTGATGAGGTGCGTCTCTCCATTGCGAAGGCCCAAAAAACAGAAGAGCGCAAAAGCCTAGAGGCCTTTCGTCAGCAGCAAAAAGGCTCCATCGGCTTTGGTACCTTGGCCGACAAGCTGAAAAACCTAAAAGTATAGTGCCTCTCTCTATTTTGAAGGGCATAAATAAGTTTTAGCAACTCTATGCTTGACGTGGCAGCCCTTAGGCGCTAGGAAAGCTGCCACTTGCCGCGGGGTGGAGCAGTCTGGTAGCTCGTCGGGCTCATAACCCGAAGGTCGCAGGTTCAAATCCTGCCCCCGCAAAGCAGCAGTCCCCACAAGCCCCAAAGCCTTGTGGGGTTTTGCTTTTGAGGCGTGTACCCGCCCATTTGTACCTGCCCATATATGCCACCCCCAAAGCACATGGCGTCTGGCTTTGGCGTCTTTTCCCTACACCCTGTGTTGGGATTGTGTTAAACAACCTGGGCTATTATGGCCGGAACCACGCAAGAAGAGTCCACAATGAAACCCACTGGAAACATCAAACTCAATGTCTCAAAGGTAAATGTCTCAAAGGCAAATGCCTCAAAGGAATTTTCTGTGAAACGTTTTGCCCTGGGCACACTGTGTGTGTTGCTGGCGATGGCTTTGGGGGCCTGCTCTGAAGAGTCTTCTCCTTCTTCTCCTTCTTCTTCTTCTTCTCCAGGGGGAAGGGACAACACCATAGAGTGGGACGGTGAGGGCTTTCTAGTTATTTTTGACGAAAATGGTGGGGACACCCTGGCAAACCCGCAAGACAAAATAGTGCTGCAACCTGAAACAACCGTGGACGCTTTGCCTGAGCCCCCCACACGAGAGGGCCATAACTTTCTGGGGTGGAATATGGAAGAGGATGGGAGTGGAATGCCTTTCACCGCCAACACTCCAGTGAGTGAGAACCTCAGGGTTTATGCACAGTGGGAGCTTTCTTCTTCTTCAGGGCTCCCTCGGTTGAGTGTTTCCATTAACCCCAGTGCGGACATACTCACGCCTATGGTCAATGGTACTTATAGTGAGCGCTCCACCACCTTGGGTGTGGTGGTTTCAGGCTTTGCCAATGCTGCCGAGGCCAACAACGCAAGGCTCAGCGTCAGTGTTACCAATGGCTTGTCCTTCACCGTTGAAAGCAACCCCTCGGGAAATGTTCAAAATTTCAGCGTTGTTGTGGAATATAATGGCCAGACAGCATTTCCTTCAGGCGTGGCCACCTTCACCCTGAGCCTCATCCAGGTACCGGGCTATGAGCCTGAAAGCAGAACCACAAACGTCAACATCAGAGATGGCTTGGCTGCAGACAGTGCCATTCCGCTGGATAGGGGAAACATCCTCCATTTTAACAGCTATGCGAGGACGGCCGAGGGCCTGGCTAGGCATTATAGGTTGACAGCAAATGTTAACCTCGACACCTCCTCCACAAACAACTGGACGGCCATAGGCACCGATACGGCCCCCTTTATGGGCAGCTTCAATGGCGACGGCCACACCCTCTATGGCCTTCGCATCAGCAACAGCAGCAACCACCAGGGCTTGTTTGGCTATATAGGCCAAGGTGCCTTGGTAGAAAACCTGGGGGTGACGGATGTGAACGTCTCCAGCTCCAACCAATATATCGGCGGCCTGGTGGGCTTTTCCAACGGCACGGTGCAAAACTGCTATGCCACGGGAGCTGTCAGCAGCACCCACTATAGCAGCCACGTCGGCGGCCTGGTGGGCAGCAACGGCACCGGCAGCCACGTGCAAAACAGCTATGCCACGACCACCGTCAGCGGCCGCAACTATGCCGGTGGCCTGGTGGGCTATAACAACGGCACCATAGAGCATGTCTATGCCACGGGAAGTATAGGCGGCACCCTCCATAGCTATGCCGGCGGCCTGGTGGGGGGAAACGACGGCACGCTGCGAAACAGCCTGGCGCTCAACCCAAGGATTGACAGTTCTTATTATGTCAGTGGCACCGCCTATTGCAGCACCACCAACATTGGGCGTGTAGCGGGCAGCGCCGGCACCTTGTCCAGCAACGCTGCATATAGCGGCATGCTCAACTGCTTGGGCGCCATATGGACTTCAAACCTAGGCCCAGGCAGCATCCACGGCGAAAACAGGGCCTTTTCCGCTCTGCAAGTAGAAGGCGGCTTCCCAGAGGCATTGCGCACCACCCCGTGGACATATCAGGAAGGAAGGCTCCCCGGCCTCTTCGGGCAAACGGTGCTTATGCCTTCACATATACAGTGAGGGTGTGTCAGTGAGGGTGTGTCAGTGAGGGTGTGTCAGTGAGGGTGTGTCAGTGAGGGTGTGTCAGTGAGGGTGTGTCAGTGAGGGTGTGTTTTTGGCCCTGCCAGGCGGGGGTGCAGAGTGTTTTTTCGCCTGCACGGCGGGGCTAAAAAAGGTTTTTTTGTGAGAGGCGAGTTTAGGCTCGCCTCAAGTGAAACCGGTCTGGAGTTCAAACCAAAACCGGTTTAGCGCCTGTATTGCCTGGCTAAAGAAATAAAATTTCGAAAAATAAGCGCTTGGCATGGGACTGATTCCAGCAAAAACTCAGGGTTCCACCGCAGCCCCACAACTTTGCCCTTGCGCCCTTCTATGGCCTCCGTCGTCCCATCCAAAGCTTTGGCGGCAATGCTGGCGTGCTCATTGCCCAGCCAACACTCAGGCTTGTGCATGGAGTTAACCATCAGCTGCCCCAAGCCTAAACACGCTTCCAACCAGCTTTCCTTCTGAAGGGCTATGGGGTGAAAAGGCTGAGTTTTTGTCAAAGTCTGCTGGTGCTCAAACACGGTTTCAGGTAGCCGCTTGTCCACCGTTATTCCCCAAAAAGAAGCCAAAAACTCACAAGCCCTCCCGCAAGCCAAAATGGGAAGCCCCTTTTTTATGGCCTGCTGCAACCCAAAATGCATCAGCATTTCACCACCTTTTCTCTCACCGCCTCCTTCATGCAGCCCGGAGAGCAACCACCCACTCACTCTCCCTAAAGTTGCCGCCATCAACTTCTCGTCATTAACCGGCGGCAACAACAAAGGGACGCCCCCTGCCTTCCAAATAGCACGCGCACATGCAGACAGCACTTCCTCCTCAGCGGAAAGCTCCGAAGAAAACAGGCCCGCTGAAACCATCAACATGGGTTTTTTTCCTCTATAACCCGCACTCACGCGTATAGGGCCTTTGCAAATAATTGCCGCAATTTCAATGCCTCTTGCCCAGGATCCACCGCTTGCCATATGCCGGAAATGACAGCGGCGGCATGTACGCCCGTTCCGGCTATTTCAGCAATGTTGGAGGCCGAAATGCCGCCAATGGCTACCACAGGCAGAGGGCTGTGCTTCACCACTTGAGAAAGCGCCTCTATGCCCAAAGCAGCCATGGGCAAAAACTTGGTCTGCGTTCCAAAAACAGGGCCCAGCCCTACATAGTCTGCCCCCTCCTCCTTGGCCCGTTGCGCTTGCTCTATATTGCGAATGGTTTTTCCTATGAGTATGCCTGAGCCCAAAAGCCCCCTGGCTATGGGTACAGGCATGTCTTCTTCACCCAAATGTATGCCCGGCGCCCATTTAAGCAGTGCCAGATCCGAGCGATCGTTCACAATGCACATGGCTCCTTGCCTCTCGCAACGCTCAACAACCTGTGCCGTCTGCTCCAAGGCATCGGCGTCTAAAGTCGCCTTTAGGCGCATTTGTATGCACTTTATGCCGGCGGCCAACAGGGTGTCAAGCTGCTCTAGCACAGACAATTTCACATGGAGCGTATCCCCAACAAAAGCATAAATTCCTCTCGGAAGCTTTGCGGGGCTCTTGTCGTTCATTCAAAAGCTGTTATATCCATTCCACAAAAAATTTGCCCGTGGAGAATCTCGTGTCAGAAAATCGCTTCTTCGACAAGCGTTGTGCCAAACATTATATCTCAACCGGCGTCCTGAGCCCGGAAGCTTTTCAGCAACACCTGGAGGCTTTGCCGGATCTCTTCGAAAAAGCTTGCCCCATAGAAGCAAGCATGGACGAAGAGGCGCCTATGGAAATACCTGAAACACCTCAGGCGGCCCCACCTGAAATACCACCTGCGGAAACACCATGAGTCCACAAACAGGAAAGGGCTTCATCTGGCAAACGGCAACCACCTCCCTGGAAGCAGCAACCTTCTCCACTTTCATTCTGGGGCTCGCCTCCACCATCCTCGTCCACTTGGGCGAAATGGAGGAGCCTCAAACCCAAAAAAGAGAAATTCAACTGCCTCTCGCAAGGCAATGCCTGGACTTTCTCGGCATCCTCTATGACAAAACCCAAGGGAACCTCAGCACAGAAGAGTCTCATTTGTTGCACCAAATATTGACTGATTTGCGCCTGCTTTATGTGCGCGTCCAGCAAAACCCCACACCACCGTGAGCTCCCCTCTGCCTTCACCTCTGCGCCTCATCAGCATAGGCGCCATGGGCTTGGCCGCCTTCGTCGTCCTCGCTTCCTGGTTGGATCTCCTGCAAAGCTTTTCACCTATCAACACTTCTGAAATACGCCACGTCGCCCTCCAACAGGAGTCCCTCTTTTCAAAGCTTTATAAAAAAGAAGCGCCTGTCTCCGCAGAAGCTCTCGTTTCTTTTTTTGAAGCTTATCAGTCCGGCCTTAACGAAATGCGTCTCCTGCGTGCCTTCATCCTGTTTGGCTTGTCCATATGTGCCACCTCGCTGTTTATGTCAGGCTGGCGCTTGGTGTTTAAAAGGGGGCCCCCACGGCCGCCAATGGCACGCAGGCTCTCGAAAATGGCATTGGCCTGCGCCATTTTCCGTACATTGGATGGTGCTCAATCCGCAGCTCTGGCTCGACGCTCAGGTGCCGCATTTGATGCTCTCTTTAAAGCCAATGCTTCGCAAAGCATGGAAACAAGCCTGGCTACTTTCTCTGTTGTTTTTACGTTTTTTGTCGTCGCCCTCTTCTTGTGGATTTGGCGCTATTTCCAAGCCCCCAAAACCCTGGCCTCGCTGGAAACACCTCCTTTGCCACCTCCTCCCACTTAAATTTTTGGCCAGCATAACCAGCATAAGGCTTGCGCAAACGCGAAGCACCCTTAGGTTCTAAGCATGCGCGTCGATAACTTCACCGTAAAAGCCCAAGAAGCCCTGCACAACGGGCAAAGCCTGGCCCGTCGTCAAGACAACCCCAATTATGAGCCGGAACATTTGGCCGCCGCCTTGCTCGAGCAAACAGATGGAATTGCCACGCCCATTCTGCGCCGCATCGGCACAGACACCAAACTCCTTAAACAACGCCTCGACGAAGCCCTGGGAAGGCTCCCTACTATACAAGGCGGGGCAGGCTCAACCCTCTCACAACGCCTCCTCAAACTTTTGGACAAAGCCGAAGACGAAGCCAAAAGCATGCAAGACGAATTCGTCAGCTCAGAGCATCTGCTGTTGGCGCTTGCTCAAGACAAAGAAAACATCGGCGAGTTGCTCAAAAGCTCCGGCGTCACCAAAGAGCGCATTTTGGCTGCACTCAAAGAAGTTCGCGGCTCCGCGCGCGTCGTCAGCCAGGACGCGGAAAGCACCTATCAAGCCTTGGAAAAATATGGCAGGGACTTGACTCAGGCAGCCAAGGCAGGAAAGTTGGATCCTGTCATCGGCCGCGATGAAGAAATCCGCCGCACCATCCAAGTCCTCTCCAGGCGCACAAAAAACAACCCCGTCCTCATCGGCGAGCCAGGCGTAGGGAAAACAGCCATTATTGAGGGCCTCGCCCGCAGAATGGTGGATGGAGATGTGCCCGAAAATTTAAAACGAAAACGTCTCATCTCCCTGGATTTGGGGGCGATGATTGCTGGAGCCAAATTCCGCGGCGAGTTTGAAGAGCGCCTCAAAGCTGTCCTTAAAGAAGTGGCCACTGCCAGCGGTGAAATTATTCTGTTTATAGATGAGCTGCACACCATTGTCGGCGCAGGCAAGGCAGAGGGTGCCATGGACGCAGGCAACATGCTCAAACCCGCTCTCGCTCGCGGCGAATTGCATTGCATCGGCGCTACCACTTTGGATGAATATCGAAAACACATTGAGAAAGATGCCGCCCTCGAGCGCCGCTTCCAACCTGTGCTCGTCAAGGAGCCCACTGTCCAGGATACCATCAGCATTTTAAGAGGCCTCAAAGAGCGCTATGAAGTCCACCACGGCGTCCACATCCAGGACTCCGCCATCATCTCCGCCGCCACCCTTTCAAACCGCTATATTTCAGATCGCTTCTTGCCCGACAAAGCCATTGATCTGCTCGACGAAGCCAGCGCTAAACTCCGCATCGAAATAGACTCCATGCCCATGGAAATTGACGATGTGCGCAGAAAACTCATGCAACTTGAAATTGAACGCGAAGGCCTCAAAAAAGAGTCCGACGCCCACTCCCTTGAGCGCTTAGGCCTTCTTGAAGCCGAAATTTCAAACCTCAATGAAAAATTCTCCACACTCAAAGCACACTGGGAAACAGAAAAATCTCTCATTTTGAGCATCCGAGAAATTAAAGAAAACATTGAGCGCACTCGAAATGAGCAAGCCAATGCAGAGCGCCAAGGCAACCTCAACAAAGCAGCTGAGCTCAAATATGGAGCCCTTCCAAGCTTTGAAAAAGAGCTGCACACGCAAACAGGAAAACTCAATGAGCTGCAAAAAAACCAACGCTTCCTCAAAGAGGAGGTGGATGCGGAAGACATTGCAGCCGTTGTGGCCAAGTGGACCAACATCCCCGTCTCAAAACTTTTAGAGGGTGAAATACAAAAACTTGTGAGCATGGAAGAGCGTCTTGCAACACGCGTCATCGGACAACACGGCGCGCTTGAAGCTGTCTCCAACGCCGTCAGGCGGGCAAGGAGTGGTTTGAGCGACACCGAGCGCCCCATCGGCTCTTTTATTTTCCTGGGCTCCACGGGTGTAGGAAAAACCGAGACGGCCGTTGCTCTCGCAGAGTTTTTGTTTGATGATGAGAAGGCTGTTATTCGCATTGATATGTCAGAATATATGGAAAAACACTCCATCTCCCGCCTCATCGGCGCCCCCCCCGGTTATGTGGGCTATGACGAAGGCGGACAACTCACCGAAGTCGTCCGCCGCCGCCCTTATGCCGTCATCTTGTTTGACGAAATTGAAAAAGCCCATTCAGATGTTTTTAACTTGCTCTTGCAAATTCTGGATGTGGGCCGCCTCACAGACAGCCAGGGGAGAACGGTGGATTTTAAAAACACTGTCCTCATTATGACTTCCAATATTGGAGCCCAACTCATCCAGGAAGCCATTTCAGAACAAAACCCCACTTTAGACGCAAAAACACGAGCCCAAATCCAAGAGATGTTAAAGCTGCACTTCAAACCTGAATTCCTCAACCGCATTGATGAGCTCATTATCTTCGAGCCACTCAAAGCTGAAGACATGTCCAAAATTATCGACTTGCAGCTTATGCGTACAGATAAACTCTTGTCCGACAAACGCTTGCGGCTTGTCATCTCTCAAAACGCACGCCAGTTTTTGACGCAACGTGGATATGATCTCAACTATGGAGCAAGGCCACTGAAACGCGCCATTCAAAAACACCTGCTCAACCCCCTGGCCATCCAAATCCTCAACGGGGAATTTATCCCCGGGGACTCCATAGAAGTGGATGTCCAACACGAGCAGCTTTTTTTCAAAGCTCAGGCTCGCGCTTAGCTTCTTCCGTTGCTTCAGTTTCGCTCGAAGCTTCTGTTGCTTCACCCACAACCTCCGCTTGCCGGGCTTGCTCTGCAAGGTGCTCAGCGGAAAAAGCACCTCTGTTGATGTTGCCGACGTTGATGTTGTCGGTGTTGATGTCGTTGGCGTTGATGTTGTCGGTGTTTATGTTGTGGGTGTTTATGTTGTCGGTATTTATATTGTCTATGTTGCTCTCATCGGTGTTTGCAGAAGTAGAAAGCCATTGCACATAATAACGTTCATTGGCCTTTGAAAAGGCCTGGGCTTTCTCTTGGGCTTTGCGAAAGAAATATTCTCCGCACCGGGCAAAGCCCCATGCCCAAAACAACCCCGTTATAAACCAAAACAGACAGGACAATGCATAAAATGGAAGCTCTGAAAACCTTTCAAAACCAAACAAAGCGGTATGCAAAATAAGCCAAAAGAAGAAAGCACATGTTCCTCCCATCAAAACAAATGAGGTTGTTTGGATGGGAAAAATTCTGGCCACAACCCAAGCAATGGGAGCAAACACAATCCACAGCCACGCATTCCAGGCCCAACCCCCTAAAACATTTGCAATGAGTGGCGAAGGGCTTGAAAAAACCATTTCCACTATCCAAGCGCTTATCCAACTTCCTATAACGGTAGAAGCTACACCAAGCCCACAAGCCAGGGTTCCATGCCTTGCTTTCATCTCCCATGAGGACCAGACGGAAGGTTTTTTCATCGCTTATTCCTCTTCTGCGTCAGCATTGTTAAGCAACACGGTGTGGCTCCCATGCGCTCTCTCACCAAAAACAATTTCTTCCAAAACCAAACCATGGGGCGGTGCCGTTGGGCCGGCCGCACAACGGTTTTTTTGGGCAAGCACGCTCCCTATCCATTCAGGTGGACGACGGCCTTTGCCAACCTCCACGAGGCTTCCCACCATGCTGCGGATCATATGCTTTAAAAATGCCGTTCCTTTGAAGGTGCATATAACCTCGTCTCCACTTTTTCCCTCTATGTGGGAAAGCTCCAGCCTCCTTATGGGGTGACGCGCTTCGCAGTCCGAGGCACGGAAAGAGGAGAAGTCGTGGCTGCCGAGCAAAAATTCTGCGCCTTTTTGCATTGCCTCCACCTCAAGCGGTTTAAAAATTTGCCAGTGAGTGAAGCGTCGCAAAGGGGAGCGACAGGGGCGGTTGGAAATATAATAAGCATAGCGTTTGTTTTTGGACATGTGGCGAGGGTGAAAATCATCCGCAACCACACAAGCATCCACAACAGCAATGTCTAAGGGCAAACGTGCATTGACACCTTTAATAAAAGCCCGAAGAGGCAACTCCTTCAGCGCATCAAACACCGCCACTTGCCGCCGCGCATGCACCCCTGCATCTGTTCTGCCGCCCACCCAAAGCGATACGGGCGCTCCCAACAAATCGGCCAACGCAGTTTGTATGCAAGCTTGAATGCTCAGCCCATTGGCTTGCGTCTGCCAACCGACATAATTCGTTCCTTCATATTCCAGGTATAGCTGGATGCGGGCCATGAGTTAGCGATATTTCGCCCAGTCCTCAACAATGCGTTTGGTCAACTCTGCAACACCCATTCTATGTTGCCTGGCAGCTTTTTCAATTTTCACAAACACCTCTGCCGCAAGCTCAATGCTCACCAGAGGGCTTCTTCCTTCTTCTTCTCCAAATGTTTCGAATGGCCAAATATCCATTTCACCCGTAACAATGTCGTGCTCTGCTTCCATTGAGCCAACAGAAGGCATAAATTGCGCAGAAGGCGTCGGCTGGGAAGAGGGGTTTGTTTTTAACTCATCCCCAAACAACTGCTTGAGGAAATTGGCCAAATGCGTGTTAGTGGGGTTGAATTCGTGCTGCGACAAAAACTGGTTAATGGCTGACTGCATTTCCCAAGCGCTCTGGTAGCGGTTTTCGCGGTTTTTCTCCAGGGCCTTCATCAATATCTCTTCAACAGCCTGAGGAATATCCGCCATAAAATAAGAGGGGGAATAAATTTTCCCATCAATAATGGAGCGCACAACGGCCGCTTCAGACTCTCCCGTAAACAACCTGAACCCCGTCATGCATTCATAGAGCACAACACCCAATGAAAAAATATCATTGCGACCATCCAAAACATGGCCGCAACATTGCTCCGGGCTCATATAGCTGAGCTTGCCTTTCACCTCGCCAACATCGGTTTGAACAATTTGGTTGGAAGCTTTGGCAATCCCAAAATCCAAAATCTTCACCGTCCCATCAAAAGAAACAAAAATGTTTTCCGGCGTAATATCCCTGTGGACAATGTTTAAATGCGCACCATTGGCATCCGCTTTTTGGTGGGCATAATAAAGCCCTTCGCAAACGGAGCTTGCAATTTTGAGTGCATATTCCATGGGGAAACCAATGCCTTTGGCTTGCGCCTTCGCCATAATCTTCCGCATGTCGCGACCAAAAATATATTCCATCGCGATGAAATAGGAGTCGTTGATTTTTCCTAAGTCATAAATTTGGACAATGTTGGGGTGTGAGAGCTGCGCCGCCAACTTCGCCTCATTCAAAAACATGCGGACAAAATTCTGCTGCGACGAGAGATGGGGGCGGATCCGTTTAATAACTATTGTCTTCTGAAAACCTTCCATCCCTTCTTGGCGCGCAAGAAAAATTTCTGCCATCCCACCTATGGCAAGCTTATCCAATAAGGTATATTTTCCAAATCCCACAGACATGTCGGCCAACTTAAGTCATGCATTCTAGCGACGAAGCTTAGGCAAACCTAGCAAGAATTGGTTGTGCCTCCATTTTGCTCGTTCGCAAGCCAAACACAGCACAAATTTCTATCCCCATGGCTGTTATTCACCCGGGACACCGGAGGCCAAAACTTCTTGCTCGCCACACAAGCCAAAGGAAAAACAGCACGCTGCCGGGAATATGGGTGCGGCCAGGGCTCCTCTGTAAGTGCCAACGCTGTATGCGGTGCCCCCTTAAGTAGGTTGTCATTGGGCGGTTGCTTGCCTTCTTCTATTTCTCGAATTTCCCTTCGGATCTCCACCATCGCGTCGCAAAACCTGTCCAGCTCCTCTTTGCTTTCACTCTCTGTGGGCTCCACCATCAACGTGCCCGCTACAGGAAAGGACACTGTGGGCGCGTGAAACCCATAGTCCATGAGGCGCTTGGCAACGTCCTCTACTTCCACCCCAATGGATTTGAAGCCGCGCAAATCCAAAATACACTCGTGGGCCACCCAGCCGCGCGCACCTATAAACACCACAGGGAAATGCTCCCGCAAACGCCTGGCAATATAGTTGGCATTCACAATGGCCACCTTCGTCGCCTGCGTCAGGCCCTTCGCCCCCATCAACTTTACATAGGCCCAGGAAATCAGAAGAATGCTCGCACTCCCCAAAGGCGCCGCGGACACAGGGCCCAAGTCCCCACGCTCTATGCGCTCTGTCATCGGGTGCTTGGGCAAAAAGGGAATCAGGTGTGGCGCCACACAAATGGGGCCCGCCCCAGGGCCACCACCCCCATGCGGTATGGCAAAGGTTTTGTGCAAATTTAAATGGCAAACATCCGCCCCCAACTCCGCCGGACGGCAAATGCCAACCAAAGCATTCATGTTCGCCCCATCCATGTATACCTGTGCGCCGGCCTCGTGTACCCGCTTGCATATTTCAACAATCCGGTCATCAAATACGCCATAGGTGGAGGGGTATGTCACCATCAGCGCGGCAACACGCCCAGCATGCGCATGGAGTTTTTTTTGCAAATCCTCCATGTCCACGTTCCCCTTCCCGTCACAACGCACAGGGCTTATGCGAAAGCCAGCCATTTTTGCAGAAGCCGGGTTGGTTCCATGCGCAGACTCCGGAATCAAACAAATGTCGCGCTGCTGCTCAGCACAACTTTCATGGTATTGGCGAATCGCCATCAGCCCCGCAAACTCCCCCTGGGCCCCTGAGTTGGGCATGAAAGAAACGCCCGAAAACCCCGTCACCTCCTTCAGCACTGCTGACAGCTCCTCCACAAGCTCTGCATAGCCTTGCCATTGCTCTTTGGGGGCAAAGGGGTGGAGGTTTGCAAAGGCAGGCCAACTCAACGGCTCCATCTGGCTTGCCGCCGTCAACTTCATGGTGCATGAGCCTAAAGGAATCATCGCATCCGCCAGAGACAAGTCCTTGGCCTCCAGAGAATGCATATAGCGAAGCATTTGCGTTTCACTTCGGCATTGGCGAAACACAGGGTGGCTTAAAAACGGCGTCTGCCGCTTGAGTGCCTCCGGCAAATAAACCGAAGGCGACTGAAACCAGGCTTCGCTGTGGCCTTTCAAACTACCCTCTGCGAAAATGCCTAAAACCTGCAAAACCTCCGCCTGCGTCGTCAACTCGTCCAGGGAAATGCCAATGCCTGTCTCCCCCAGGCTTCTTAAGTTTATGTGCGCGGCATGCGCCCTTTGCAAAACAGCCTCCGCTTGCGCTTTGCTGCTGCAACACACATGCAAGGTGTCAAAGAAGAAAGCGTGCTTGAGGGAAAACCCCGCATGCTTGAGTCCTTCTGCCAAAGCAGAGGCAAACTGGTGAATTCGGCTTGCAATGGCTTTGAGGCCGTCGGGGCCGTGGTAGACGGCATACATGCTGGCCATCACCGCCAACAACACCTGAGCGGTGCAAATGTTGCTGGTCGCTTTTTCGCGGCGTATATGCTGCTCGCGCGTCTGCAATGCCATGCGAAGCGCGCTGTTTCCTTTGGCGTCTATGGAGCGCCCAATCAGCCGGCCGGGCATGTGCCTGGCATGGCTTTGCCTGGTTGCGAAAAACGCGGCATGCGGCCCCCCCAAACCCATGGGTATGCCAAAGCGCTGGGTGGAGCCCACCACCACATCGGCCCCCCACTCTCCCGGGGGCGTCAGCAAACACAACGCCAACAAATCGGCTGCAACAACCAGCTGAATGCCTTGCTTTCGCAAGTCGCTTGCAAACGCGCGCATGTCCACCACCGCGCCGTCTGTCGCAGGGTATTGCGTCAGCACACCAAAAAAGTCCGCCCCCAAGGGGGTGGAAAATTCGTCCCCAACCACCACCTCTATGCCCAAAGGTTTGGCGCGCGTCTGCACCACGGCAATGGTTTGGGGGTGGCACTTCTCACTCACAAAAAAACGCGTCGCCTGGCTTTTGGAGGCCGCCAGCAACATTGTCATCCCTTCGGCTGCAGCGGTGCCTTCGTCAAGCAATGAGGCATTGGCTATTTCCATGCCCGTCAACTCCACCACCATCGTCTGAAAATTCATTAAAGCTTCCAGACGTCCCTGGGCCAATTCCGCCTGGTAGGGGGTATAGTGGGTATACCAGCAGGGGTTTTCAAAAATGTTGCGCAAAATAACCCGGGGGCAATGGTTTCCATGGTAGCCCATGCCCATCAGCGAGCGCCATACCTTGTTTTTCGCTGCCAACTGAGACAGCTCCTTTAGCAACTCGGCTTCCGTCTTCGGCTCCTCCAAATGCAAGGGAGTTTGAAGCCGAAGCTCTTCAAGCACCACCTCCTCCATGAGTTGCTCAGCAGAATCCACACCCAACAGCTCCAACATTTCCTGAAGTTGTTGGGGAGAAGGGCCTATGTGACGCTCTGAAAAAAAACCTTGCATATCATTCTTCACTTTGGGGTTTCGGGGGAGAGGTTATTGCCCAAGAAGAAAGTCCTTGTAGGCCGAAGCCCCCATCAACGCCTCCATCTCTTCGGGTTGGCTCATCTCTATCTCTATCATCCAACCTTTCTCATAGGGCTCTGCATTCACCAACTGCGGACTTGTCGCAAGCGCTTCATTCACGCGCAACACCTTGCCGCTTATGGGTGCAAACAATTCACTGACGGCTTTTGTTGACTCCACAACACCAAAAGCTTTGCCCGCCACCACCATGCTTCCCACCTCGGGCAACTCCACAAAAACAATGTCGCCCAGCGTGTCCTGCGCATGAAAAGAAATGCCCACAACCGCAATATGGCCATTTCTTCTAACCCACTCGTGGTCTTGCGTATATTTGAGTCCCTCAGGAATTTGTCCTTCCATTTTCATGCGCCTTTCTTCCAAAACGGGGTTTTCACTATTTGAGCTTTTGCTTTTCGCTCTCGAATTTCAATGTCCAACACAGTTCCTTCCTTTGCGCAAAGGGGCTCCACATAGGCCATGCCTATGGCACGCTTGAGGCTCGGGCCAAAGTTTCCGCTGGTTACTACCCCTACCTGCCGGCCTTCGCTGAAAACCCTGTAGCCCGCCCGCGCAATCCCCGGTTCTACCATCTCAAAACCTATCCATGTCTTCTCCACACCCCTCTCCTTCTGCTTTTCCAGGGCTTCCTTCCCTATAAAAGCCTCTTTCTTCATCTTCACTATCCAATTTAGCTTCGCTTCGAATGGCGTGTGCTGCTCGTCTATGTCCTGCCCATAGAGGGGGTATTTCATCTCCAGACGAAGCGTGTCCCTCGCCCCAAGGCCGCAAGGCATTATTCCCCAGGGCTTTCCCGCCTCTAATAATGCCCACCACAACGCCTCCGCCTTCTCCGAAGGACAATAAAGCTCAAACCCGTCTTCCCCCGTATAGCCCGTGCGCGAAATGGTGCACAAAACCCCCGCGGCCTCGCCATCTATAAAATAATAGCGCTTTAACTTCTCCAGCGGCAGCGGGCACAGCAGGCTTAATACCTCAAGGGCCCTGGGGCCTTGCAATGCCAACATGCCTGTCTGCGCGCTTAAGTCGTTAGCCTCTATGCCGGACATGCCGCGTGTGTGCGCCAAAACCCATTCCCAGTCCTTGGCAATGTTCGCGGCATTCACACACAAAAAAACCCGCTCTTCACTGTGGCGGAAAACAACAACATCATCGACAAAACCGCCCGCTTCGTTCAAAAGCCCCGTATACATGGCTTGGCCATTGACACAAAGCGACAAGTCGTTGCAAACAAGGTGGTTGACGGCTTCAACGGCTTTCTTCCCCCGCAACTCAAACTCACCCATATGCGAAGCATCAAACAGCCCCACCGCTTCCCTCACTGCCGCATGCTCCTTCAGCGAAGAAATATATTGCACAGGCATTGTCCAACCGGAATAGTCAACCAGCTTGGCTCCAAGCCGCTGGTGTGCTTCAAACAAAGGCGTCTTTTCAGACATGGTGGCTCCTATGGAAAGGGAGCCGAATATAACGCTGGCGCATAGAGGCGCAAGCAGAACTCACCGGAGTTGTTTATGCAAGTCTCCAAGCTTCTTCTCGCACCCGGCCCCCTCTTCTCTTTTGAGTTTTTCCCACCCAAAACAGCGGCCGCGGAGCTCGACTTCTGGAAAGCCATAGAGGACGTCTCCAGTTTGGAGCCTGCTTTTGTTTCCCTTACCTATGGGGCCGCCGGAAGCTCCCGTGAGTCCAACTTCGCATGCTTGGAGCGCCTTCGAAAAAAAACACGCCTGGAGATTGTTGCCCACCTCGCACTGGCTAACCACTCAAAAACAGAGCTTTTGGAGTGTGTTGACCGCATCGTCCAGCTGGGCATTGACAATATACTCGCGCTGCGCGGGGATGGTGCCCACACCACCTGCGACGGGCTTCGCTTTGCCGCGGACTTCATTGGCCTCATCCGAAAACACCATCCCCAGCTGTGCATAGGCGCGGCTTGCTATCCTGAAATACACCCCGAGGCCAAAAATGCCGAAGAGGATTTGCTCCACTTGAAGCATAAAGTCGAAGCGGGTGCCCACTTCCTCGTCTCACAACTCTTTTTTGACAACCGCACTTTCTTTGAATTCATCCAACGCGCGCGCGCCATCGGCATTGAGGTGCCCATTGTCCCCGGAATTCTGCCGGTGACGCGCTTGGAGCAAGCACAGCGCATCAGCAAACTGTGCGGGGCCAAACCACACCCTCCCCTCTTTCAACGTCTGGAGGCCCTCAAAGAAAGCCCTGCCGAAATGGAAACCCTGGGCATTGCCTTTGCTACTGCCCAATGCGCACAGCTCCTTTCCCAGGGGACATATGGCATTCATTTTTATACGCTCAATCGCTCCTCGGCTACGCGCACCGTCGTCAAGGCCATCCGCGCCGCCCAACACCTGCCCTTCCTCCCGGGGACTTCTCCTTAAGCCCTCCTTCCCCCTATCCCCGTTCCCCCTGCCCCTCGTGGCGGAGCTTCGCCGCCTGTACTGTGTTATACATCAGCATGGCAATGGTCATCGGACCCACGCCGCCGGGTACGGGCGTTATCCACCCCGCTTTCTCGCGCACTTCTTCAAAAACAACGTCGCCACATAGCTTGCCGGCAGCGTCGCGGTTCATCCCCACGTCCACCACCACCGCGCCCTCCCTCACCCAGTCCGCTTTCACCAGGCCCGCTGTCCCCACGGCCGAAATGACAATGTCCGCCCGCAAAGCCTCTGCCTTTACGTCGCTTTTGGAGTGGCATAACACCACCGTCGCGCTGGCATTCAACAAAAGCGCTGCCATGGGCCGCCCTACAATGTTGCTGCGGCCAATAACCACCGCCCGCTTCCCCGCAACGCTATAGCCCATTTCTTCCAGCATCTTCATCACCCCCAATGGCGTGCAGGGTACCAGTGTCGGCACCCCTTGAAACAGGCTTCCGGCATTCACCGGGTGAAAACCGTCTATGTCCTTTCCCGGGGAAATGGCCCTCAACACCTCATGCGCATCCAAATGCTTCGGCAACGGAAGCTGCACCAATATGCCGTCGACGCACGCGTCTTCGTTCAGCCGCGCAATGAGGCCAAGCAGCTCAGCCTGCTTCGTGTGCTCCGGCAAAGCATGCTCCCATGAGTTTAGCCCCAGGGCCTGCGCCGTGCGCTTTTTGGAGGCCACATATGTTTTGCTGGCGGGGTCCTCCCCTACCCTCACGACGGCAATGCCGGGCGGGCGCCCCACCGCATTCGCAAAACGCGAAACCTCAGGAATCAGCAAAGCACGCTGTTTTTCCGCAATCGCCTTTCCGTCAATTAACTTCGCTACCATAGCCATCCAATATGCAGTATGCTAGGCCAGCTGCAAGGACTTATGCTTGGAAAGTGGCTCGGCGTTTTAGCGGGGTTTTTGGTAGGCATCTTGCTCATGCCTTGGCCATGGTTCCTGGTGTCGGCAATCCTCGGCCTCCTGTTGGGGCATGCCTGGGATATGCATATTCAACCTGTGGAAATCCCCTCTGAAACTCCCCAAACACAGCAAGAGCTTTTGGGGGAACACTTCGAGGCTGCGCCTTCTGGCCACCACCTTCGAGCCCATGCCCCTTTAAGCCAAAAAAACCCAAAGGCCCCCTCTTTTTCTGCTGAGCTAAACCTGGATACCCCCTCCAAGGAAGAGCTGTACGAATCTCGCATGGCCAGGCTGCTGTGCCCCATTCTCATCCACGTGGCCATGGCGGATGGCCCCGTCAACCAAAAAGAAATTCGCCACATTCGCCTCTATTTTGAAGAAAATTTAGGGTTTTCAGAGTGGGGCCTCAGCGCAGTGCGCGCAGAGTTAAAAGTATGTCTTCAAAAAACCGCGGAAATGAACGCGTTGCTTTCTAAGGCACGCCCTGAAATACCTCCGGCCATGCGCCCAGGCTTTGTTTCAACCCTCTATGCGTTGGCCATGGCGGATGGTGAGTTGCAACGCGCAGAGAGGGAGTTGCTGCAGCGCATTGTCAAATATTTAAACCTCTCTGACGAGCAACTGCAATCCATCACCTCCACCTTCTTCGGAGATGGAAGCGAGCACTATAAAGCCCTGGAGCTTGAGCCCCACGCCTCTGACGAAGACATAAAAACAGCCTATCGCAAACTGGCCGCCACCTATCACCCCGACAGCAATGTGGGAATGTCCCCCAAGCAACTCCAAAAAGCCACAGAAACCTTTCATCAAATTAAAGAAGCTTATGAGGCACTCAAAAAAATCCGCGGGTTTTGAAAAGCATTGGCGTTGGCTTCAACCTCTCTTGTTCTCTCTGCCTGCGGAATTTGCCCATGGGCTCGGCATGCGCTCCCTGCAAATGTTGGGGGCCCTCAGGCCCATGGCCAACCACCTGCGTAAAAAAAACCGACCCTGCCGTCCTCAGCTGTCCATGCGCCTTTTCGGCGTTGATTTTCCAAACCCTCTAGGCGTGGCTGCCGGGTTGGACAAAAATGCCATCGCCATCCCCGGGTTGTCTGCACTGGGTTTTGGTTTTGTTGAAGTAGGGACGCTCACCCCCAAACCTCAAGCTGGCAACCCTAAACCACGCCTGTTCCGCCTCGTGGAGCATGGCGCCATCATCAACCGCATGGGGTTTAACAACCGCGGGGCGCAGCGTGCAGCCTCCACTTTGGAAAAACTCAAACACCGCCCCCTTCCTATAGGCATTAACCTTGGCAAAAACAAATGGACAGAGTTGGAAAATGCTGCCGAAGACTATGTCTCCGCAGCACAAACCCTCGCCCCTTTTGCGGACTATCTCGCCATCAACCTCTCTTCTCCTAATACGCCTGGGTTGCGCTCCCTGCAGTCCCCCAAAGCCTTGGAAGCTCTCCTGCTGCAACTCAAAAAACTTCAATGCACAAAACCTCTCCTCGTCAAACTTGCACCGGACTTGCACGAAGAGGAGTTGCAAAAAATAAGCGAAGTCGCCTTGTCCTGCGCCATCGACGGAATTATTGCCACCAATACAACACTCCAGCGAAATATTGCACACGCACTGGCTTCACAATCCGGAGGGCTTTCGGGAAAACCCCTGTGTGCTTTGTCTACGCAATGCATTCGACAAATTTATAAGGCAACACAGGGGCGCATTCCCATCATCGGCGTGGGCGGTGTTTTTTCTGCTGAAGACGCCTATGAGAAAATAAAAGCCGGTGCCAGCCTCATTCAGCTCTATTCAGGGCTTATTTATGGAGGCCCCGGCATCGCTCGCCATATTTTGGATGGGCTTGAAGCTTGTCTGCTTCGGGACAAAGTGGAGTTGCTGAGCGAGGTGGTAGGCCAGCAAAGCTGAAGGCTTCAGGCTGCGCCGGGGTTGGCGGCGCTCTCTCTTTCTTCTTTCGCGGCTTGCTCGAGTTGCTCTCTTTTGGACTGCAATGTTTTGAGCAACTCTCCATAGCTGCGCTTGGCAAGAAATTTTCGGAACTGCTCCTCATAGGTTTGGACGAGGGAAACCTCATCCGTCACAATGTCAAAAACCCTCCAGCCGGCTTTTGTTTTATAAAGGCGGTATTCCACCGGAATGCGGTTTTTGCCGCTTTGCAGTGTTGCGTATACGGAGGCATCCGTTGAATGAAGCTCCTCTCGCTCAAGTTGTGCATTGCTTAAATTGGCAGAGCCTCCAGCGGTTTTCTGCACATAAGAGGCCTTCAACAGGCCCTTCATTGTCTCGGCAAATTCCACTTGCTGTTTTTTTGAAAGCTCTTTCCATTTGCCCCCCAAGGAGCGTTTGGCCAACTCCCCAAAGTCAACAAAACTCTCTATGCTTTTTGCCAAAGCTTCAGCATCCGCCTTGGCGTTGAGCAATTTTTCAACCTCCGCATTCCCTTGCCTCACCACCTCTGAAGGGCTTTGAGCCCACGCCAAAAACGGCATCCACACTAAACACAGCACGGCTCTTCCCAAAAAACTCATAAGCATTTCCAAATGTTTCACACCTCTTCCGGCTTTTATTCTCTGGGCACACCCAAAACTCAACCTTTTTATCCGCTGCCTAAGCTTGCTCCTGCAGCTCTCTCCAACACGGCAAGCCCCAACTGAAATTCAGCCCATGCCTTCAACTTCTCCGAAGAAACCGACAACCATGCAAGGTAGGCATCAAAAACCTCTCTGGCTTCCCCTGTGCCCAACTCAAAAGCCGCTGTGGAAGCTGTTGCCCATTTGCGAGCTTCCCTCTCGGACTGGGCCAAACTCTTCGCCCGCACCTGAATGCCATGCAACTCCCCCAGAAGTTTTGCAAGCTCCACCTTCAGCCCCGCCTCTGCCGCTTCACGCTCAAACTGTATTTTCCGAAGCTCACCACGGGCTTGTTGGAAGCGTGCCATTTTTTGAGGAATGTCAAATGTCACGCGGAGCATAAGGCCAATGCCCGCTGAAGTTTCATGGTAAGGATCATAAGCAAAAGGTGAATATTGGCGCGTGGTATTGCTCGTCCACGCCCAACGCACAAAACCAAAAACCCCAATGTCTGGCCAAAACTGGCTTTCAGCCAGCTTCACTTCAGCCTTGCGCAAAGCTATCCCCTCCTCCAGCGTGCGCAACTCCACTCGAGCTCCCAAAGCCAACTCCACACATTTTTCCACAGAAGGAAGCTCTGTCTCTGGCTCGGCTATGTCCTCCTTCATGGGCATAACAAAGCTCCCCGTCATCGCCTCCAGGGCCGCCAGGGCAAATTGTTCCCCGGCCTCTAAATCGCCCAAGCGAGACTCCAACACATGGCGATAATATTTGAGTTTGAAAAAATCCACCTGTGATACTTGGATAGAGCCCGCCTTCTCCATTTGACGCAACAAACGCTCCACCTCATCAAGACGCTTTTGCCCTTCTTGCACTGTGGCTTTGGCCTGACGGGCAACCTGAAAACCCCAATAGGCTTGCAAGGTTTGAAGCCTTATTTCTTCTTTGGTTTTCAACTCCAAAGTGTGCCCCAAACCAACGGCATGCGCAGCCATCTCCCGCAAAGCGGACAATTTCCCAAAAGTATAAACCGGAAGCACTGTGCCCATATTTGCACGCAAAGAAATGCCCAACTTTCCCCAGTCCCAGCTATATAAATAGGAAGACGCTGTTGTGGGAGGGCCCCCCAACCCATCATTTCTCGCTTCGGGAACAGGCCCCGCAACGGCAAATGTGGACTCAAACTTCGGAAACCAAGCCCAACGCGCTTCTTGTTGCTTGGCCTCCAATATAGAGAGCTGCTCTCGTATAACCCGAGCACGCTTGTCATTCTTCTGCGCCAACTCCATAATCTCATCCCGAGAAATGGGCGATATTGTCTCAGCTTGGGGCACAAACAAGACAAAAACTGAAATTAATGAAATAAAAACTTCCACATCACACCCACAGGTTGGCCATTGGCCCGTGTCGTCATCTTTTTTTGCTTCTTAGTCTACGAAAGTGGTTGTTTATTTGTTATAAGGAAACAACCAACACCAAAACTTCTGAATCCCAAAAAACCACAAAAGGAGAAAAGGCGTCTATGGCTTACTCTCAGCGCGTCCGTGAAATCCTCTCTTGGTACCCATCCGACAACCCTGGAACTTTAACCAATATTGCCAAACTGCTTAACACAGGAACTTTGGCAGGCACGGGAAAAATGGTCATCCTCCCCGTGGACCAAGGGTTTGAGCATGGGCCTGCGCGCTCATTTGCTCCCAACCCACAGGGGTATGATCCGGATTACCATGCTCAATTGGCCATCGAGTCCGGCTGCAACGCCTATGCGGCTCCTCTGGGCTTTATGGAGGCTGTCGCCGGAAAACTGGCGGGGGAAATTCCTCTCATCCTCAAAGTCAACAACTCGGACACCCTGGCGAAGGTTGACCAACCCTGCTCAGCGTTGACAAGCTCCGTCAAAGACGCTGTCCGCCTGGGTTGCACGGCCATTGGCTATACCATTTATCCGGGCTCCGGCGCTCGCAATACGCAATACCAAATGCTCAGCGAGCTTATTGCACAGGCCAAAGAATATGGCTTGCCCTCTGTCGTTTGGGCCTATCCTCGAGGAAGTGGCCTCTCTAAGGCCGGCGAAACAGCTGTGGATATTGCCGCTTATGCCGCACAAATCGCCGCGCAGCTGGGCGCCCACATCATCAAAGTCAAACCTCCAACTTCTCATGTGGAGCAACCCGAAGCTCAAAAAGTATTCGACAAATATTCTATTCCCAAAGGCAACTTGGCTGAGTGCGTGCGCCATGTCGTCCAAAGCGCTTTCAATGGCAAACGCATTGTCATCTTCTCTGGTGGCGAGGCCAAGGACACTCAAGCTTTGCTTGACGACGTTCGTCAAATCGCCAAAGGTGGCGGCATGGGCTCCATTATGGGCCGCAATGCTTTCCAGCGCCCCAAAGCAGAAGCCCTTTCTCTGTTGAAAGAAGTGATGAATATTTTCCGCAGTTAATTTTTTCTCAACCCCATTTGGAACAATGAACTTGATAGCTCTTCGTCGTCTTTTTGCTCTGCTCTTCTCTCTCGCTTCTCTTGTTGCCTTTGCTCAACCCAAGGGAATGCCTCCTCCACCCGCTCCCGTCAAACCCCTCTCTGAGGCGGATAAAAAAATGGTATGCCATATCATCGGCTCCCAATTGGGTGAAGCCCTGGTCAAAGACTTCACTCCAGCCGAAATTGCCGACATCCAAAAAGGACTGAATGAGGCCCTTGCCCATAAAAAACCCAAATATGCCTCGGAGAAATATACGGAGCAAATACAGGCTTTCTCTGCTCTGAAAATGCAGCAAGCACAGGAGCGCTATCAGAAAGAGCAAGAAAAGAAAGAAGCCGAATTCAAAACCAAAGGCGCAGAGCAAGCCGCAAAAGCTCCCGCCTTCCTGGAAAAAGCAGCCAAGGAGCCTTCTGCTCAAAAAACAGCTTCTGGCCTCATTTATACCTCTCTTCTCGAAGGCAAAGGCGAAAGCCCTCAGCCTACCAGCCAAGTGAAAGTCAAATATGAAGGGAAACTCATGGATGGAACGGTGTTTGACAGCAGCGCCTCTGCCACCATGCTGCTGGGCAACACCGTCTCCTGCTGGCAAGAAGCTTTGCCCAAAATGAAGGTGGGCGGAAAAGCAAAAATTGTCTGCCCCGCTCAACTCGCTTATGCTGAGCGCGGCGCCCCACCTGTTATTCCCCCCAATGCCCCCTTGCAATTTGAAATTGAGTTGCTGGAAATTCCGGCTCCACCTCCAACACCTGCAGCCAATATGACGCCTGCCAACCCTTAACCTTTTTTCCCAAGTCCCTCTCCGGAGGGACTTTTTTTTGGGGAGTTTTGGATATGCATAAAACCACGCTACCTGCCTGTTGCTCGCTCTTGTTTCTGGGCGTGTTGCTGAGCTCTTGCAAAGAAGAATCTCTGCCAAAAGAAAACTTCCCTCGCTTCAACCAACGCCTTTCTGCTGCACTCCAACTCTCCCCCTCATGTACAGAGCTTGAAACGCAAGCACGCAACGCAGCTTTTTTGCGCATTCAGGAGCGTTATTCTTCCTTTTTGGAAAACACGCTTGGGCTCTTGTCCACCGTAGAGTCGGAATTTTGCCAATATAAAAACCATTATGACACTCTTGCCCTGCCTGCTTCTGCTGAAAGTGCTGCCTCTCGTGACTCAACCTCTGCTTCTCAAGTGTCCGGCACCAACAACCAAATTGCTGAAGTAGACGAAGCAGATGTTATTAAAGCCGACACACAACACATTTATGTCGCCAAAGGCAACCAGCTGATTGTTTTCAAGTCTTGGCCGCCTGACGAGCTAGAAAAGCTTTCTTCCGCTGAAATTGAAGGCCAGGCCAAGCGTTTGTTGAAGGTGGATAACAAACTTCTCGTCATCTCCTTTGTCGATGAAAACCCCTATGAAAAAAACACTGAGCTTTATGGGTCTGAGCCTTATGGGGGTGCCAACTTAGATCCATGGCCTCCCACTTTCAGCAAAACCATTCTCACGCTGTTTGAGCTCAACACGCCAACCTCTCTAAAGCAAACGCGCAAGCTCAGCTTCAAAGCCCGTTTTGAAACCGCTCGCTCCATTGGTGACGCTGCCATCCTCGTCCTCTCTCAGCCAGAGCAGCTTTGGATAAACCACTATTGGTATCCCGACATGTGCAACGGCACAAAATTGGCCTCTGAGAAAAAACTTCGCGCGGATTATATACGCGCACTCAACGAAGCCTATGAGGAAATCCTCCGCCTCCCTACGCCGCAGTTTGGCCTCCATATAGAAGACAGCGAAACGGGCCCCTCAACCTTGTGCAACAACCTCTTCCTCAACCCCATTTCTGATGGAACTGAGCAAACCACGGTTGTGCGGTTGGACTTGTCTAAAAACAGCCCTCCCGAAAGCGCTAGCCTCTTAAGCCGCCCAGGAGAGGTTTTTGTCTCAGAAAACAACGTCTATATGGCTGTCTCTCACTGGCATAGCCCCAACAGCCCATGGCTCGAAAATTGGGGTGACCAATACCAAATTTCCCTCATCCACAAGTTTGCGCTCAACCCCTCCCCTGCCTATGTCGCCAGCGGCATTGTCAAAGGCCATGTGCTCAACTCCTTTTCCATGGATGAGGCCAGCCCTAAGGCCCATGAAGCCAACGCCAAGGCCGATGTGTTTTTGCGCATCGCCACCACCACCTCACCCACTTGGTGGACAAACACAACCAACCCTCAAGAAAATATCCTCAGCGTCCTCAAACAAGAAGGCTCCACTTTGGAGCTGCATGGGCAGCTGAGTGGCCTTGCTTATAATGAGCAAATCCGCTCCGCGCGCTTTGCGGGCAACCGCGCCTATATCGTCACTTTCAGGCAGGTAGATCCTCTCTTTGCTATTGACTTGAGCGAGCCTTCTCACCCTCGGCTGTTGGGGGAGCTCAAAATACCGGGCTTTTCTACTTATATTCATCCGCTGAATGACGAGCGCCTGCTGACGGTGGGCTATGATGCTGACGAAAACACCGGGTTGATTCAAGGCATTCAAATACAGCTGTTTGATGTTTCCAAGCCCGAGGCCCTCAGGCGCATCGCCTTTGAGACTTTGAGCCGCTATAGCTCCAGCGAAGCGGCCCAAACCCATTTGGGCTTTTCCTATTATGCCCCTCTTAACTTGCTGGCCTTGCCTGTCACCGAGTGGGACCCTTATTATTATGCCACCCACTTTGAGGGCATACGCCTCTTCCACGTCAACCCCGAGACGGGCTTTCAGCTGCGCGGCAGCATTCCCCACCCTCAGCACCCCACCCTGCCTTTTGACCCCTATAGCTCCTCCGTGCTGCGAAACATTTTCATGCAAGGAGAGGCTGGCGATTTCCTCTATAGCTTGTCCAACAATGCACTCTTCGCCACGCAACTCAACTCGGCAACGCCACAACCCGTTAGCCAGGTTTTTTTTGAATAGGCCCTAGGGCCGGCAGCAGGCACAAAACAAACTCCCCTGTCCTCCAGCCTGGGCTGTAGACAAGGGGTGCCTTTAAGCCATGGAGCGGATTTCAACAAAAAAGCCACAAAAATGCCTCAACCCCAAAGTCAACTCTCCCACACAATAGCAGCACCTCATGCCACCATAAGTGGACAGTTTTCTGCTCCTCCAGGAAATTTATGCCCGCCTAAACAAGAGTTTTCCACAGCTTGGCACGATGGCTTTTTTCTCCGTTTTTTTGGGGACTTGTGCTTACACGCATATAATATATTGAATTTAATGAGTTATTTCAGGCATGCCCCTTATGTTTCCTTCTCCAAGGCATGGGGGTTTTGGCCTCTCAGGGGGAGTTGTGGAAAAAGTTGTGGAAAACTTATTTGTTCCAATTCCGCAAGAGTTGAGAAAGGGCTTCTTTGGAGTTAAGGCTTGGGTTTTCGAGCACCTTCTTTAAGAGGAAGCGAGAGGCTTTTCCTATATGTGGCCCTGGGCGACTTCCTAAAATAAGTCCTATCTCTTTCCCGCGTAAGGCCAACTTATCTACGCTGAGTGCGGGGTTTTGAGCAAGCAGGGCTTCTATGCGTTGAGCCAAGCTTTCTTCTCTTGCTTCTAGGGCTTCGCCTGTGGCCAAGGCCTCTTTCCAGTGTGGGAGTTTGGTTTGGGAGAGCCATCGCCTCAAGCATGCGTCGTTGGCATGGGGAGGAGGGAGGGGTTGGGCCTCAATGAGTTGGAGGACGGTTGCTGTTGTTTTGTTGGAAAATTTCAGGCGCTGCAAAACAGTTTGGGGGTTAGGTGTTTTCATCAGCAGCAAGGCCAAGCGTGGCAAGAGTTGTGCTGGGCGTGTTGCGGTGGCAAAGTCGGCATGCATGGCTTCTGGCAGAAAAATTTCCAGCAAGCCTGTGTGCAAAAGCAATTCCATGCCGCGTTGGGCTTGTGGGGCGGCAAGCAGCTTTAAAAACTCTTCGCGTATGCGCTCAATGGCTATTTTGGCAAACACATTCAGGCGTTGGGGAATGGCCTTTTGGGTATTTTCTTCCAATTCAAAATTCAGTGTGGTTGCAAAGCGTATAGCGCGAATGGCCCTCAGTCCATCTTCGGAAAAGCGCTGCAAGGCGTCGCCTACGCAGCGCACGCAGCCTTTTTGCAGATCTACCTTGCCCCCAAAGGGGTCTACCCAACAATTTTCCAAGGGGTTATAAGCCATTGCATTAATGGTGAAGTCCCTGCGGGATAGATCTTCCTCAATGGAGGACTCAAAGTGCACGGCAAGGGGCCTTCTCCCATCCACATAGTCCCCCTCGCTGCGGTATGTTGTCACCTCAAAAGACATTCCTCCTAAGAGCACCGTCACCGTGCCATGTTGTATACCTGTGGGGATGACTTTGCGAAAGCAAGCGCGCACCTCTTCAGGCCTGGCGCGCGTCGCCAGATCATAATCCCCTGGAGCCTTGCCACGCAGGAGATCTCTCACACAGCCCCCTACGAGAAAGGCCTCATGTCCTGCGGCCTTCAGGGTGTGCAGCAATTGCAATGCAGCTTTGGGTATAGGAAAATGCATTTGAGGCCAAAGCCTATGACGGCTCACGCCCTTCGCCCATTAAAAAAAGAGGAGAATTCTTCTTCAGGAAGAATCCTCCTCTGAGGCAGGGGAAGGCTTTCTGTGCACAGCGTTAAGAGAAAGCCCTCCTTGCCAGGGAATATGTCAGGCTGGGCAAAGCATTATGCCAGGTCCTCTATGGTACAATGGGCGTCTGCTCTCCGCCAACATTTCTCAATATGGGCAAGTTACCATTCCTCCACTCCCAAACATTGTCAAAGTCCCACGCGTTGGCGCCTGCATCCGTCAACCAATTGCTGGGGGTATTCCACCAATTGAGGTCGGTGACGGATTGGGTGCCTGCAAGGGCTATGTCCTGGCCGTGTATACTGAAAAGTCCTGTCTCCAAACTCGTTGGATCCACGAGGAGGTCAGCCACCTCTATACGCATATTCTCGTTGGCATAATTCATGCTGAACGCATCGGCTCTGGCCACGCGTCCAAGGATTGCGCTGGGGTTGGCAAATTTAATCCGTGGGTTCAACGCCACGCAGTTTCTCACGGTGCCGCCGGTTCCGGAGACGCCGCCTACGCTGCTATATTCAGCCTCGATGGTGCCTGTGGCATAGCAGTTTTCCACCGTGCCACCATTCGACCCCACCACGCCACCGGCCACATAGCTGCCGTTAACGCTACCTGTGGCATAGCTGTTTTTGACGGTGCCGTTGTTGTCTCCCACCACGCCACCGGCCACAGAGCGGCTGTCAACGCTGTTGGGGGCATAGCAGTTTTCCACGGTACCCGCATTATTGACCCCCACCACGCCACCGGCTGTTGTGTTGTTGGTGGAGACGCTGCCCATGGCATAGCAGCTTTGCACGCTACCGCCGTTATTGGTTCCCACCACGCCACCCACGGGGCCACCGGGGCCGCGAATATTGCCCACCATATGGCAGTTTCGCACGAGGCCGCCCTCATTGGCTCCCACCACGCCGCCGGCTATGCTATAATTGTCGAAAGCCCCAATAACATAGCAGTTTTGCACTGTTCCGCCCTCATTTTTCCCCACCAAGCCACCGGCGGTGAAATTGTGGACGATGTTGGCACCCAGCAGTCCAAGGTTTTCAATGACGGCGCTTGAGCTGATGACGCCAAACAACCCTTGGTAGTCGTTGTGAGGCGGATAAATGCGAAGGCCGGAGATGGTGTTGTTGTTGCCATCAAAGCTTCCTTCAAAGGAGGCCGTGCTTGAGCCTATGGGCATCCAGTTTTGTGCATTGCCCTGAGGCAAAGGCAGCGTCACATTTTCAACAAGCTGATAGTGCTGTGTCCGTCCGCCTTCGGCATTTGCATAGAGGTTGAAGGCCTCAAGGTTGCTCTGGTCTACAGGAATGGGGCGGTCTTTGCTTTGGCCGTCCATCAGAGGAAGCTGGATGGTTTGTGTTCCTTCGGTATATTCATAGCCCTCGGGTATAGAGGCAAGGCTCAGTTGGAGGGTGACAAAGCCTTCGCTAAAGGTTGTTTCACCGTCATACTCAACGGTGAGGACAAAATGTTTGGCGCCCTCTTCGAGGCTGCTTTGCACTTCAACCGGCAAGAGGGAGTTTATGTCCAGCTCCACACTGTCAGCGTCGTTGTTGTTGTCAAACCCGGTAACGGTGACAGAAATGCGGGTGGAGCGCTCAAGCGGGGAGAGTGTTTGGGTGGCGGGGCTTATTTCAACGCTGAGGGCAGGAAGGGTGGGGCCGGCTTGTCGCCACTGAGCGTAGACGGTGAGATCATCTCCCACAGGCGTATTCGCATCAAAGGGTTCTCCGCTTCCATCAGCCTCCACGTTCCAACCTATAAACAGATGGCCCGGTCGCGTTGGTTCAGCAGGCAGCATGCCCAAGCTTGTGGAAGGCATCCAGACTCTCTGAATTTTCGGGGTTGCCTCAGTGCTGCCCGGATCGTTATTGTTCTTGTCAAAAATAACGATAGAATCTGGCAAGCAAGAGAACGCGCTCAAGCACGTGCCCAACGCTAGAATACACAGTGTATTAAAGGTAAATCGCTTCATAATAAGTTCCTTCTTAAGGAGATTCTCTTTTCGTCGCTTCATTTGTTCCGGCCCTGTTAGTTCTACATATTTGCAGCTACCAGAACCATTGTGCTATATTATGCTTCGTATATGTATCTACGGATTGGGTGGTGCATACGTTTGTGCACACGGTATGGCTAACCTGTAGTTTCACCTACACTTTTTGTATGCGGTGAAGTGGGCATTTGCCCCACGGTGACATTGGTCTATTGAATGGATGGGCCTATATCTTTGTTTATTTCAAAAAAAAGGGGGAAGGGGCCTGCGCGGCGGGGCTTAAAACAAGTTTTCTTTTTCCCTGCGGGGCGAGTTTTGTTGGCTTCTCAGGGCCTGTGGCTCAGCGCCCAGAGGGAAAAAACAAAAAAACTCCCCCGCAAGCGCCCCAGCATACACAACAAGTGGACCGCCCCCCTATTCCACCGGATTTTTCCCATATAAAAGTGTTGTTTTTTGGGGCCTGGGCTCTTCTGTAGTTGAGGGGAAAATTGCGGGTGAAATGGGAGTTGAAGCTAAAGCTGCAGCGCCCTCAAAGCCTCTATTTTGGAGGCGCCTTAGCATGCCTATGCTGGCTTCCCCTTTTTCATTCTCGGTTTTGTGCATGGTGCCCTCGGCGCAAGAGGAAAAAACAACTCACGTTGCCTCTGAAAAAAAAGTTTCAACTCCAGTGAGGGGAGCCCTGAAAAGTTTCTGCAGCTCCCCCTTGTTTGGATTCGTTTAAGCGTTCTGTGAGCTCGGCCCACATGGCGTCCATTTTCTCTTTGGGTATTTCCGCGCTTTGTGTTTGGGCTTGCTCAAGCGCTTTGAGAAAGCGCTGCAGCTCGTGGCTGAAAACCGCCAAATACTTCCTGAGGCCAAGGTGGCCTTGCACGGCGTCCAAGCTTGCCTCAGCAACCAAAGCGGCCATGCTGTGCAAATGGTTTTTTCCCCCGGGCAGCTGAATTATATGCATCGCCTGGCAATAAACACTCGCCGCATCCCCATAGCGGCACATGCACAGCTCCATAAGCTGTTGCTCAAGGGTCTTCAAAACCTCCCCTTCCTCGGCGTTGAGGAGCGGCACCGTTTTTTTTGCACTCATAAAACCCTCCTCCCTCTGCAAAAACGTAGAACAGCAACGCTGCTCTCCGAGGGAGAAGCTGGGCAAACTCGCGCAACCACCCACAGGGTGGCCTAAACGAGTTAGCAACCGGCAAATTTAAAGGAAAATCCGGCAGGCCTTGCGGCCCTCCCGCCCAGGCCACCGGGGAAACCGGGGACTCAAAAGCAATGAGCCACTCGGCTTTCCCGGTGGCTCCCGCCACCTTTAAATTTAACCTGGGTTGCTAAGCCCAGCTGCGTTTTCTGCGCAGCAAAAGCAATATAACATTCTCCGTTTTTTTGAGGAAACAAAATATTTCAGGAGAGTTTTTTTCGCTGTTGGTTTTGTTTTTTCGCCTGGCGGCGGGCATTTTAAATAGGGTTTTTTTTGTCGCCTCCGGCGAAGGGTTTTTGGCAAGGTTGTTTTTCAGAGGGGGCCTGCGGCCCGGCTCATTTCAAAGGAAAAAGTTTTTTGTCGCCTCCGGCGAAGGTTTTTTTCGCTTTTAGTTTTGTTTTTTTTCCTTCCGGGGGGGGAGTGGGCCTGCGGCCCGGCTATTTTCGCCCTGCGGGCGCAGCTTGCCTTCGGCAAGTCACTTTTTTTTGCGTGGGCAAAAAAAAGTAACCAAAAAAAACCCACTCTCCGAGGGCCCTGCGGGGCTCATCGTCGGTTGCTTCCTAGCTCCTTCCTTGCTGCACCAACTACTTTTGCCCCGTCGGCGGCGGCGAATATTAGTGTCTAGAAACACTTTCGCAAACACCC
>Ga0099364_10001136_pt1 | contig 44424 bp, 49 predicted proteins | sample TergutTh196P3_FD_73070 | JGI IMG/M metagenome (GOLD analysis project Ga0099364, IMG submission 73070) | Microcerotermes parvus P3 segment gut microbial communities from Pointe-Noire, Republic of the Congo - Th196 P3 | ecosystem: Host-associated > Arthropoda: Insects > Digestive system > Gut ...
ATTATCAGGCACAAAGGTACAAAACTTTCTGCAAATATACAAACTTTTTTGAAAAAAATTATACAATAAATATGCACAAAAAAAGAGGCTGCCAGACTTATGAGACAGCCTCTCATAAAACAAAATCCATATCAAGCCCCGAAATATTAATTGCTGCCTCATTATGCGACCCCGGATGGGGTCGAATGTTAAAGAATGTAAATAGTGCTATAAATATACGACCTCTTCGAGGTCATATCATGCTTAAAATCAATTTATTAAAATGACAAATCATCATTTTTGCTTCAATTTTTTTATCGAATTTTGTACATCCTACCCCTTTGGTTCCCCCGAAGGAAAAAAAAACGCAAAGGACGCTATTGCCAATCATCTCCATCATTCCAATCAAAAAAATCACAGTCCAGACAATTTCGTGCATTCGTGGCAAAAAATCAAAAGCGTAATTCATTAGTTATTCATGAAAAAATCGTATCTTTGCCCCCATGAAAATAGATGAATGATACAATAACTAACAAAAATGTATAAATTTATGAAGAAAGTATTTTTCTTATTAGGATTAGCGATGATTATCGCATTGGGCGGTTGCAAAAAAGAGAAAGCGACCGGCGGAGACGAAGCATTGAGTTGTGAAATCACCTCTCCGAAGGATGGAGCGGAGTTTTCAATTACCGAAGACATTATCGTTACGGTAGAGACAAAAAGTGCTACCGGGACTATTGTGGCGGTAACGGTCTATTTTGATGATTTGCTGTGTGCCACTGTTACAGAAGCGCCTTATACGCTTACCATTCTCTCCGAATTTCTTACCATCGGGACGCATACCATCAAGGCGGAAGTTTTCGACAATTCTGCGGCACAGGCGGAAGCATCTATTACAGTCAATATTGTTGGCGCTGCAGACGAAAGCCCCGATTTTGTTACTTTTGCCGATGGGGAAATCCCCGACAGTTGGAAAACAAACACATGGGTAGTAGATGTCGCATTGGGATATGACGACAATTATTCGTTAAGGTCGGATAACCCTATTTCGGCTGTTTTGACGAATAAAACGTTGAATACCCCCGGTTATGTCGAATTTTATACAAGAGGGGAGGAGTTTGACCTATACATTGACGGGGAAACGGCGCAAGCGCTTTCGTCCGCCCCTGCCGGCAACTGGACAAAATGGATCTACGATTTTAAAAAAGGACGCCATTCGTTTAGATGGGAAAACACTTATGGCTCTGTCGTATATTTGGACGCCATCAAATTTGCGGCGGCGGAACTACCGAAGGTAACAACCAATGCTACAGTAACCGATATTTCGGCTATATCTGCTACTTCGGGAGGAAATGTTACCAATAACGGTAATAGTCCGGTAACAGCGCGAGGCGTTTGTTGGAGTACATCCGAAAATCCTACCATTGAGGATGAAAAAACCATTGACGGCTCGGAAACAGGAAGTTTTACGAGTCATATTACAGGACTTGAACGCAGTACAATGTATTATGTGAGGGCTTATGTCACCAATGGAGTCGGTACAACTTATGGAGAACAAATAACGTTTATAACTAATAGTACAATTGCAATAGGAGACAAATGTTTAGGAGGAATTATTGCTTATATTGATGATACAGGTGAGCATGGTTTGATAGCAGCTCCGAGCGACCAAAGTACAGGCATACGATGGTATAATGGCAGCTATATTACAACCGGAGCCACCGGAACCGCCATTGGAACAGGGAAAAGCAATACAGACAAAATAGTACAAGTTCAAGGGAATGGAAACTATGCCGCCAAACTATGTGACGATTTGGTTATTGACGGTTATGGTGATTGGTATTTACCAAGTAAAGGCGAATTAAATGAACTTTATAAAAACCGTGATGTGATTGGTGGTTTTGGTACGTCTTATTATTGGAGTTCTTCTGAGTACACTAACTACGAAGCATGGTGTCAGTACTTTGGCAGTGGTAGGCAGGACGAAAGCTCCAAGGGAAATACGTGGAAAGTTCGTGCCGTTCGGGCTTTTTAAAACGTAGCGAAAACAGACGAACTTTCGTAAAAAAGCAAAGAACGAGGTAATGCGGTTGGGTATTTGTTGTAACCAGTCTTCCTCTGTGTAACTCCGTGTCCTCTGTGCCTCTGTGCTGAATAATCGAATAACTGGTCTTACGCTTTGGATTGCTTCACTTCGCTCGCAATGACGGGATAAGACAATTTGGAAATGCACCCTTGAAAGATTCATATATGTATAGAAATATTTTTCATTCTATCACCCACCGTTTTACTCCTTTTTCCGTCTGCGAAAATTCTACACCGATTTTTACAAGTTTGCGGTGGTCGGCGGTGTAGGGGATGGCGTAATCTTTGCTGTTGATTTGCGCGAGGGCGGCTTCGGCGGTGGTAGCCCTGCTTCGCACACCCCCCCCTTCGGGGGGGCTTGGGGGGGCTTCTATTTTGAACTCGAAAACATAGATACTGTCGACGGTTTTGACAACGGCATCGGCTCTACCTTTGTTACTTTTTACTTCGGTTTGCACGAATTCTCCAATCAAGGTAAAGAGCAAGTAAAAAACGTGTTGGTAATATTGTTCGTCACGGTGTTTTTGTTCGATTGCATCGTAGGGAATAGCAGCAAAAAATGCTTTCAGAGAGGTCATAAAGCCGTCAATATCTCCTTTTCTAATTTGTTGCATAAACTCTACAACAGAAAAATTGCCTGTTGCTATTGGCGTTAGAACAAACGCGGGTAAAAGTTCTTTGAGAAAACCGTATTTGACCTCTTCATTTGGGAATCCCAAAGTATATAAATTGCTTTCATACGACTTTATCGTTAAATATCCTGTTTGATAAAGCAGAGGTATAAGATTTTGATTTTCAACGCGATAATCCATTATTGATGGTTCGTCAATCAAGACATCATCTTCAAACTTGCGAATATCGTAATTTTGATTTCGTAATGCTTTTGCTAAGAATGTCGGTGTGCCTGTTTCAAACCAGTAATACGCAAAATTCAACTTTTTAAATGTTTTTAATACACTAAACGGATTGTAAACGTCTTCACTCTCTTTTGCGAAATGGTAACCGTCATAACGTTTTTTGAGTTCGGCAAATGCTTGTTCGCAAGTCATTTTTCTATGTTCTGCCAATGCCTGAATTTCGGGTTGAAAATTTTGTAATAATTCCGTTTCGGAAATCCCGCAAATTTCTGAAAAATTTTCGTCCAAACTTATATCTTCAAGATGGTTTAAATCACTGAAGACACTTACCTTTGAAAATTTTGTTACTCCTGTAAGAAATACAAATTTCAAATTAGCATCTTCGGCTTTCAATACGCCGTAAAAACCTTTCAAAAATTCACGCATTTGGTCGTTGATTTCAGGTTTGTCTATTGTGTTAATCAGCATTTTGTCGTATTCATCAACGAGTACAACAACTCCCAAACCTGTTTTCTTTTTTGCTTCTGCTATAACATTGGAAAATCTGACAGATAATGATTCGGAAATAGAAGAAACTCCGTATTGCTGTTCGTGTTTTTGTAAAAAATCGTCAATTACAATTTCAAGAGAGCGAATATCACTGTAACTTTCTTTATTAAAATCCAAATATAAAACAGGGTATTGCACCCAGTCTTTTTCGAGTTCGGCAATTTTCAACCCCTCAAAAAGTTCTTTTTTGCCTTCAAAATAGGCTTTGAGGGTGGAAAGGAATAAACTTTTTCCAAATCTGCGCGGACGACCGAGAAAATAAGGCTTGCCGTGTTGCAGTAATTTATAAATATACTGTGTTTTATCAACGTACAAACAATTATCTGTGCGCAAATATTCAAAATCCTGTATGCCAATGGGCAGTTTTCGCATCGTAGTCATAAGCAATAATAAATTACAATTTTGGCAAAGGTAGAAAAAAATTTTCTATTTCAATAAGATTGCTTTTAATACAAAAAACCGAAGAGCCAATATTGGTATTTTCAAGATACACTTTTTGCGGTTTTGCCAATGTTTGCAGTGTTTGATTTGATATAGCCATAAGATTGTTGTTTTTTTTGTATCTTTGCACCCTGTTTTTTAAAAAGCGGTCTTGAAGAAGTTAAATGATTATATAGTAACCTTCGCCGACCTGAAAATGGGCGAGCATAGTTTTGACTTTCACGTAGATAGCGCGTTCTTTGAAAGTTTTCCGGAATCGGAAATTCGGCGGGCTGACGTGAACGTCGCCCTCGTTTTGGACAAGCAGGAGAGCATGTTGGCGTTCTATTTCGACCTCGAAGGCGACGTAGAAGTAACCTGCGACCGCTGTTTGGACGAGTTTCGGTTCCCCATTAAGACAGAAGAGAAGTTGATAGTGAAGTTTGGGAAAGATTATGAAGAACTTTCGGATGATATCATTGTTATTCCATCAAAGACTCATCATATTGATTTACAACAACATATTTACGAATATATTACGTTGACCCTTCCCATGCAGCACATTCATCCCGATTTGCCGGACGGCACGTCGGGATGCAATCAAACCATGTTAACACACTTAGATACAATAAAAACTGCTCATCAGACAGACCCGAGATGGGACGTTTTACGAGAATTTATTAATAATTAAAAATATAACAAAGAAATGGCACATCCAAAGCGAAAAGTCTCTCAGGCAAGAAGAGACAAGCGTAGAACGCATTATAAAGCGACAGTTCCGGCGTTGTCGGTCTGTTCCAATTGCAACGCACCTGTAAGGTTTCACCATGTTTGTCCGGAATGTGGATTTTACAGAGGCAAATTAGCCGTGGAGGTCGAGACGGCTGCTAAATAAATCCAAAGGCTTATGATACTTGGACTTGACGTAATGGGAGGCGACCATGCTCCGGGAGTAACCATTGCCGGAGCCGTAGATGCTCTTGACGCATTGCCTCAGGAGACCAAAATAGCATTATTCGGACCTCGCGATGTTATTTTGACGGAATTGGGAAAACACAACGCCGACCCGCAATGTTTTGATATTGTGGAGTGTCCCGAAGTCATCGCCATGGGGGAAAGCCCGATACGGGCGTTTGCGGCAAAACCGTACTCTTCTATCGCAATAGGCTTTAAGTTCCTGAAAAACAAAAAGATAGACGCTTTTTCGAGCGCAGGAGATACCGGCGTCATGTTCGTCGGAGCGATCAACAACGTGGAACGCATCCCCGGCATCATCCGTCCGTGCATCAGCACCGTCGTCCCGCGGGAAGACGGGAAAGTGAATCTCCTGTTAGACGTGGGATTGAACCCCGACTGTCGGGTGGACGTCATGTATCAGTTTGCTATTCTGGGATATATCTATTCCAAATACATCTTGAAAATTCCCGAACCCAAGGTGGGCTTGCTCAACATCGGAGCGGAGGAGAAGAAAGGCTCCATCCTGACGCAGTCCGTCCATCAAATCTTGAAAGATGCATCCGAATTGAACTTCGTCGGCAATGTCGAAGGGATAGAGATGTTTACCGAAAAAGCGGATGTGATTGTTACCGACGGCTTTACCGGAAACATCGTCCTCAAGCAGATGGAAGCCATGACCTCTATCATCGTCAGACGAGGGTTGCGCGATAGTTACATAGACAGTTTCAACTACGAAAACTTTGGCGGAACGCCCATCTTGGGCATCAACGCCCCCGTGTTCATCGGACACGGAAAATCATCGGCAAAAGCGATAAAAAATATGATTTTAGCCTCTCAGGAGATGGTTCATTCCAACCTGATTAAGAATTTTAAAAAGGCGTTCAAGCATATTTCATTGTAAAAGCAACACATAACAACACATAATGATAAAAGCAACGATTACCGGCGTGGAAGCAAGCCTGCCGGAGTATATTTTAACCAACGAGGAGTTATCCCGCATGGTGGATACGACCGACGAGTGGATCATGACTCGCATCGGCATCCGCGAACGTCGTATCATCGAAGAGGGAAAAGGCGCCTCCTCCGTGGGCGCCCAAGCCGTTGAGAAATTACTGAAAAAGACCGGGACAAAACCCGAAGAGGTTGACTTTGTGCTGTGCGCAACGGTAACGCCCGACCATCAGTTTCCCGCCACCGCCAACATCATCATGGACAAATGCGGCATCCGCAACGGTTTCGGTTTCGACCTCAACGCCGGATGTAGCGGCTTCCTCTACGGGTTGGTTACCGCGGCGCGTTTCGTGGAGTCGGGACATTATAAAAAGGTAATCCTCGTCGGCGCTGAAAAAATGTCATCCATCGTGGACTACACCGACCGCGCTACGTGCTGTATCTTCGGTGACGGCGCCGGCGCCGTGCTGATAGAACCAACAACGGAAAACTTCGGCGTCATGGACAGCATCCTGCTGAGCGACGGCGTCGGTCGCGTCCATCTCCATCAAAAAGCGGGTGGATCGGTCAGTCCGGCGTCGCACGATACGATAGACAACCGCGAACACTTTATCTATCAGGAAGGACAGGCGGTCTTTAAATGGGCAGTCTCACAAATGGCGGACACATCCTTGGAATTGATGCGACGCAATAACCTCTCCGCCGACGACATCGCCTACTTGGTGCCTCACCAGGCAAACCTGCGCATCATTGACGCCGTCGGAAAACGGATGGACTTCCCACCCGAAAAAGTGATGGTCAACATCGAAAAATACGGCAACACCACCGCCGCAACCCTGCCACTGTGCCTGTGGGAATGGGAATCCAAACTCAAAAAAGGCGACAACCTGCTGCTCACCACTTTCGGGGCGGGGTTTACTTGGGGGGCGGCTTATTTGAAGTGGGGGTATGACCCCGACGTTAATTATGAATTGTGATGAATTGAATCATAGAATAATTTTTCAATTAATTAAAAAAAAGTTGTATCTTTGCAGATAGATTATAAACTTTAAATTATGCCGACACTTTCTATGTTTTTTGGGTTAATTGTTGAGATGTATTATGCGCCAAAGGAACATAATCCGCCTCATGTTCATGTACGTTATCAGAGTAATAAAGCATCCGTAAATATCAACACATGTGAACTCATTGAAGGCAATCTGTCCACACGTCATTTACGCTTTGTTCAGGCTTGGATAGAAATCCACAAAGACGAATTGTTGGCTAACTGGGATTTGTGTATGAACGGTAAAGAACCCTTTAAAATACAACCCTTAAATTAACATGCCATGTATTTAGGAGTAAAAGCGGTAAAGCCTCAAAATGACTATATGTTATTGCTTACATTTGAAAACGATGAGCAACGCTTGTTTGACATGAAACCATATTTGGATTTTGGTCCTGTATTCCGAGCATTAAAAGAACCGTCTATGTTCAATTCTGTGCGAGTGTATTTTGATACCGTTTCGTGGGCAAACGAAGCAGACCTTGACCCTGAAATATTATATCCGAATAGTTTAGTTGTAAAACACGTGGGGCAGAGTTTACCTGGGGGCGGCTTATTTGAAGTGGGGGTATGATGCATAACATCATCACTCTTGGCTGCTCGAAAAACACCGTTGATTCGGAGGTGTTAATGAAACAACTGCAAGCGTCGGGAATAGACGTTGTCCACGACAGCAACGAGCCGACCGAAACCGTCATCATCAACACCTGCGGGTTTATTGCCGATGCCAAAGAAGAATCCGTTGACACCATCTTAAACAGCGTGGCGCTGAAAAACGTCGGCAAGATTAAGAAAATTATCGTCTTCGGCTGCCTCTCGGAACGCTATGCCGAAACGCTGAAAAAAGAGATTCCCGAAGTGGACCTCTGGTACGGCGTTCACGATTTGGAAAACATCGTTGCCGCCGCCCAAGCGACGTTCAAACCGGAACTGCTGACCGACAGGGTTTTAACTACGCCCTCCCACTACGCCTACGTCAAAATCGCCGAAGGATGCAACCGTCGCTGTTCCTTTTGCGCCATCCCACTCATACGCGGGAAACATCTCTCGAAACCGGTGGAAACCATCCTCGAAGAATCCAAACGCTTAGTAAACAACGGCGTGAAAGAGTTGATACTGATTTCGCAAGACCTGACCTACTACGGCATAGATCTCTATGGGAAACAACGTCTTACGGAACTCGTTGACCTCCTGTCCGAACAAAGCGGCGCAGAGTGGATACGGCTACACTACACCTTCCCGTCGGGATTCCCGCTGCCGCTGCTCGACCTGATGCGGGAACGAACCAACATCTGCAACTACATTGACATCCCGTTGCAACATATCAACGACAAGATTCTCAAAGAGATGCAACGTGGCATCGGAACAGCAGGAACCATCGCCCTGTTGGAAGAGTTTAGAAAACGGTTGCCCGGTGCGGCTATCCGTACCACTTTCATCGTCGGCTTTCCGGGTGAGACGGAAAAGGCGTTCATGGAGTTGGCAGACTTCGTGAAATCGTCGCAATTCGATCGTATGGGCGTCTTCACCTACTCGCCCGAAGAACAAACCGCCGCCTTCAAGAAAAAAGACAGCATCCCCCAAAAAGTGAAAAACGAACGCGCCGAATACCTGATGGCGCTACAACAGGAAATATCGTTGGAAAAAAACCGAAAGAAAATCGGAACTACCCAAAAAGTGCTCATTGACGACCTCGAAACGCCCTATTACGTCGGACGAACAGAGTACGACTCCCCCGAAGTGGATAACACCGTGCTAATCAAAAGCAGCCAACCGCTCTCCATCGGAGATTTCTATACCGCGAAAATAGTGGATGCGGATTTGTACGATTTGATGGCGGAGGTGGTATAAATCACAGAAACTTCATCTTTTCAATATCGCGACGTTCTTTCTTGGTGGGACGTCCGGTTCCCCGTTCCCGCTGCTCGGAGCGCATTTTTTGCAGAAGCGCCACCCGTTCGTACTCTTCCGGCGGCGTCAGGTCGTGGATATAATCCGGTACTAACTTGGCGCCCAAACGGTTCTTTGTCAACGCCTTCACCACGACGTTTTTGTGCAAACCCGCTTCCAAGACCAAGTGAACCTCGTCGTTTACAACAACTTCTCGCGAAGGCTTTACGCTGATGTCGCGTATCTTCACTTTCCCCGCATCACACGCCTCCGCCGCCGCATTCCGCGTCTTGAAAAGCCGGACAGCCCATAAAAATTTGTCAATACGTACTTTTTCCATACATTATCACATCTTTCATGGTAAAAACTCCAACATGTCCGGGCAGCCACTCCGCCGCACAGACCGCGCCCAAGGCAAAGCCCTCGCGACTGAAAGCGGCATGACGGATGACGATTTCATCAACGGGAGAGCGATATTTTATCTCGTGCGTTCCGACAACTTCCCCTTCCCGAAAGGCTGTAACCGGAAGTTTGCCGAAAGTTTCGTCGGAAATGTTGCCGGAAGTTTTGCCGGACATTTCGTCGAAAGAGGTCAGCATCCAGCCCGAAAGGTCGTCGTATTGCTGTAAAATATCGTTGGCGAGGGTGATGGCGGTTCCGCTCGGAGCGTCTTTTTTGTGGATGTGGTGAGTCTCTTCGACGCTGGGGCGGTAGTCGGGATAAGGACGCATCACTTTTGCCAACATCCGGTTGAGTTCGAAAAACAGATTCACGCCCAGACTCATGTTCGTTCCGTAGAGCAGTGATTGCTTTTTGTCAATACATTGCTTTTCAATCTCTTCAAAACGCTCATACCAGCCTGTTGTCCCGACGACGACGGGTATGTTTGCTTCAAAAAAGCGTAGAATATTGTCCGCAACGACGGCGGGCATGGAGAAGTCAATCGCCACGTCGGCGGCGGCAATCCGCGCCTGATGCCTCTTAAAGTCATCGGCATTGTCAATGATGGCGGCGATGGCATGTCCGCGCTGCAACGCTATTTTTTCAACATGGCGCCCCATGCGCCCGTAGCCTGAGATGATGATGTTCATGGGTTTATTAGCTCTATTTTAATATTGCTTCCGTGATATACAACCATTATTTAACCCCTCCATTTTGACAGCAAATTTCATAAATATCCCGCACCGCCCAAATATCATTATCGGTGTGTAAAGCCCACCAATGCTCGGTAAGGAAATCCCAACCGCCATGTTTTTTTAGATAAAAATAAGCGTCCTGAACATTCATTTTGTAAGCATCTGCAAAAGCAGGTACTATGTATGTCATAAAACTTATTTTGTCGCTCGTCGCTTTATCTATTGCTTGCGTTGCCATATATGTATTCTGTTTGATTTTATAAACTGCAAAGGTAGCATTTTTATTATTAATCAATAAAAAGTAAAAACCTGTTTTGAAAACTCAGCAGCATTTTCTGTTTTGAAAGTATTTCGTAGCCGATTAATCCGTCTAATTGTTTAAGAGGGATCATGTCATTGAAAACAGTAAGCGTATTTTGGAAATTTTTGTTTCCGATGGTCAATTCTTTGATTGTTCCTGATTCAACGATTTTTGCTTCACCAACACCAAACAAAGTATCATTTTCCAGCATTAATACATGTTCTTTCACAGAGTTCAAGAACTTCTTATCCAACAGATTAGCCTCTGCTCCGCAGTCTATTCCGAAGTTAAAATCCATTTTTCCAATTTTTCCTTTTACAATTGGAATATGTTTCCACATTTCTATCGGAAGTGTCTCAATTTTACTTTGCTTGTAGTTTGTCTCAAGATAATTTTTCGTTACATTCGGCTGGATAAGCGTGAGTGTGTTATTGGTATAATCAAACAGCATATCGTAATCTTTATAAACGTCGTAGCCGATTAAACCATATATCTCGGTATCTAATCCTTGTTCTAAATGGGCAATATCCATTGTTGTTACTTTGTTTTCCTTTATTTTTATGCCATAAAAGTCGAAATCTTCAATTTGAACAATATTCATTGATACAGAGGAGTTTACACCCCATGCGCTGATGTTGCTCATGACGCTTATATCGTCATATTCATTTTTAAAATATTTACCGTTGAGTACCAAAGAGGGGGATCCGCTGTCAATAATAAAAGTTTTGCTTTCTCCGTTGAGGGTTGCTTTTGTCGTAGGTATTTCTGATTGTATTTGTATAGGAATGGTGATAATTTGCTGTTCGCTTTTTTCATATTCTGTCTTATTTTGATCAAAACTTTGCGAAGAGACCGAATGGGCAAAACACAGCAAAGCACAAAGAAAACTGATGTGAAAATGTTTGTTCATGATGTGTGTTTTTTAATCTAATGATGATTGATTTTATAAAGTGCAAAGGTATGAAAAAATCGTATCTTTGCACTTTAAATACCATATACATGAAAAAATATCATCATTTTCTTTTGTGTGCGGCAGTTTTTCTGAGTACAACATCGCATCTTTTTGCGGAAAAAGTCAGCCAACAGACGGCTGCACAGGTAGCGAAAAACTTTTATTATGAGACGACAGCCTTCAGAGGCGTTGGGTATGACCGGATTTCCGTTTCGGAAGTCTTTGACGTTCAGCGTGATGGGAACAGTGTTTACTATGCTTTCAACTTTGTTGACGGTGGTTTCGTCATTGTGTCTGCCGATGATCTGTACACGCCCATCATCGGCTACAACACCGAGGGCGCCTACTCTGAAACCGACGCGCCCGAAAATTGGCAATGGCTGATGAATGAGTTTGCGGAGATGATCGCTTTCGGACGAGAGCAACAACTCGCACCCAATCCCGACTATGCCGCGGTGTGGCAGCATCTGTCGGTGGACGATCCTTCGCTGCTGCGTGGCGGTCGCGATGTCATCGTCTCGCCGCTTTGTCCGGCGTTGTGGAATCAGAACCATCCCTACAACTACTACGCGCCCTTGGATTCGCAAGGACCGGGCGGACGGGCTTACGCCGGTTGCGTGGCTACCGCCATGAGCATCATCATGCACTACTGGCGCTGGCCCCGGCAAGGCACAGGATCACATTCCTACAATCCGAACTCGTGGTTTTGTCCCGGAAGCAACTATCCGACATTGTCTGTCAGTTTTGGAGATACGGAATACAATTTCGACGGCATGACCAACTCCATTCGCGTAGGGATGGACAACCCCGTTGCGTTGCTGATGTATCATTGCGGCGTGGCGGTGGATATGATGTACTGCGCTTCCGGCTCCGGAGCGTTTTCGGAAGATGTGCCGGGCGCCATCAAATCCTATTTCAAATACGACAAAAGCGCAACCCTCTACGATAAAGATATGATGAGCGACCAGCAATGGAAAGATTTGCTGAAAACCGACTTGGACAAAGGCTTTCCGATGTATAATTCGGGCAACTCATCTGCCGGAGGTCATGCCTTCGTCTGTGATGGCTACGACAGTGACGACCTCTTCCATTATAACTTCGGCTGGGGCGGCTCCCAAAACGGATATTATACCGTAAACAACGTCAACGGCTTCCATTCGTGGCAAAGCGTGATTGTGAATTACATTCCCGACAAAGACCAGTATCCCTACGCCTGTCCGGAATTGACGATTGTTCCGTTTTCGGAAGGAACCATTGCCGACTGCTCGGGACCGGTACACAACTATTCACCCGACATCTCTTCTTCATGGCTGATTGACCCCAACGCAGGAGGCGACCTGTCGGAAAAAATCATTATCATCACCTGGGAACAATTAGACCTGGCACAAGACGACTACCTCACCATTTATGACGGCAAAGATGAAGAAAGTCCCGTGCTGGCTCAATATACCGCAGACTCGCAACCGCAAGAGATACAATCCACCGGAGCGAAAGTCTTTATCCGTTTTACCACATCCCCGACGTCGGAAACGGCACAAGGCTTTATGCTGAATTTCAAAATAAAGGCGGTGAAAGTTTGCGACGCCAGCGGAACAACCACGCTGACAGACCCGGAAGGAACTTTCGACGACGGATCAGGCGACAACTACTTCTACCCCAACTCCAACTATTGCCGGTGGATGATAGAACCCGAAAATGCAAAAAGCCTCACCATCACCTTCAACTATTTTGAAACCGAAACAGGAAAAGACGTCGTGAAAATATACGATGCCGAAACAGTTAAGACCGTAGCAACACTGTCGGGATTTTATTCACCAAGCAATCTTCCCACCGTTACAGTGCCTTCGGGAAGAGCAATGGTTACTTTCTCATCCGATAATACCGTCAATGCCAAAGGCTTCGAACTGAACTATAAAGCAGATTACACGACCGCCGTCGAAGAACAAAATCAAGCCGTCGAAGCGCTGACGGTCTTCCCCAATCCCACCTCCGGCAACCTCAACATCTCTTTCTCCTCTCACAACAACGACAACATCCATATCGAAATATTCAACATCACTGGACAAAATATCTATCATGAACGCCTGACAGACTTCTCCGGAATCTACCGCAAAACCATCAACACGGAATCTTTCCCGCAAGGCGTTTGTTTTCTGAGAATTACATCGTCGAATGGGGTTTCGGTAAAGAAGATAATGGTGGATTGATAAAAGACGGATTCGGTAAATAAAAAAGAACCTCCGCAGTTGTTCAACGGAGACCCTTCCCTAATTAAATTTATTCTTTATGAAACGCGCATTATCTTGATTATAATGCGTTTAGTTTTCTGTTGAGTTTCGATTTAAGGTTGGCGGCTTTGTTTTTATGCACTAAGTTCCTTTTTACATTTCTGTCAATCAAAGAAATGACTTTGGGAAACAGTTCTTGTGCTTCATTTTTTTCGGTGAGGGCGCGTAACTTTCTGATAGCATTGCGCATGGTGCGACCATAATAACGATTGCTCAACCTTCTGGCTTGACTCTGACGAATTCTCTTTATTGCTGACTTGTGATTTGCCATTACTATTATAAATTTTTCTGTTCTTAAAATTTGCGGGTGCAAAGGTACGACTTTTTTTGATATATTCAACTTTTCGGGGATTTTTTTTCAAAAAAAACTGTACCTTTGCGCTTAGTTGTATATAAGCAACAAAATCAGTACTATAGTAGTTAGCAACAAAAATGGATACAATTTTAATTACCGGAATGGGCATCGTGTCAGCGTTGGGCAATAACGTTGAGGAAAACTTGCATGCCTTGCGGGCAAACCGTAGCGGCATCGCTCCTTTGCGTTATCTGCGAACTTCGCACACCGAATTTCCCGTCGGCGAAGTGAAAATGACCGACGAAGAGATGATAAGCCTTCTCAAAATACCTGAGAATAAACCGATTACCCGCACATCATTGATGGGAATGTTGGCAGTGCGCGAAGCGTTGGAAAGTGCGGGGTTGCGATGTGCAATGTGCGATGTGCGACAATCAGACGTAAGATGTGAGACCACAAACATCTCACGTCTCAAATCTCAAAATCTCACGTCTCAAATCTCAAAATCTCACGTCTCAAATCTCAAAATCGCTTTTATCAACGGCACCACCGTCGGCGGTATGGACAAGAGCGAGCGGTTTTACCTCGACTTTTTCGACAACGACAGCAAAAACGCCTACATCTCCACCCACGACTGCGGCTCCTGTACTGAGATGATTGCCGATTATTTCGGCATTTTCTCGCAGGTGGACACCATCTCGACGGCTTGCAGTTCGGCAGCCAACGCCATCATTCTCGGCGCCGAACTGCTTAGAAGCGGTCGTGCCGACATCGTCGTAGCGGGCGGGAGTGAATGTCTCACGAAGTTCCACCTGAACGGCTTTAACACGCTGATGATACTCGACCGCGAACCTTGCCGACCGTTCGACGCCACGCGCGCAGGCATCACCCTCGGCGAAGGCGCCGCATACGTGGTGATGGAACGGAGGGGCGATGTGAGATGTGAGATGTGCGATGTGAGACAGTCTCAAATCTCAAATCTCAAAACCCACAATCCGCATCCTTCCCCCTTTGGGGGAAGTACCCGAAGGGGGAAGGGGGCTCAAATCGCAAATCGCAAATCGCAAATCGCACTCTCCGGCTATGCCAACACCTGCGACGCCTACCACCAAACCGCCTCCTCGCCCGACGGCGACGGCGCCTATTTAGCAATGAAAAAAGCGCTCGAAGCCGCCCAACTTCAACCCGGACAGATTGACTACATCAACGCCCACGGCACAGGCACGGAAAACAACGACCTAAGCGAAGGAATGGCGATTGTGCGTTTGTTCGGCGAGAAAATACCGCCCGTTTCCTCTACCAAAGCTTTCACGGGACATACTACGAGCGCCGCCGGCTGCGTGGAGACAGTGATTTCCATCTTGGCATTGCAGCACAACTTCATCCCCGCCAACCTGAACTTTTCGGAGAAAATGCCCGAATTGCCGTTTACTCCATATTTAGATATGAGACAATCAGATATGAGATATGAGACTGAACACACGGAAAATCTCACGTCTCACAATCTCACGTCTCATAATCCCACATCGCACATCGAATTAAACCATGTTTTGTGCAACTCTTTCGGGTTTGGCGGTAATGACAGTTCGTTGATTTTCAGTAAAATACAGCGAAAACTTACAACTTTGTAAGTTACAAAGTTGTAAGTTTGGAAAAATGTTTTATCTTTGCAGCAAAATATTTTGACATGGAAGTGATGCCTTTTATTTACGGGAAAATGGCTGAGACACAGAACTTTACCGACAGGGAACAAGAATGTGAACGCTTGGCTCGGAACTTTCATTCGTTGATAAACACGGCGATTATCTCGCCACGCAGATGGGGGAAGTCGTCGTTGGTGAAAAAAGTTGCGGCGCAAACGATGTCGGAAAACAAAAATCTTAAAGTCTGTTTGCTCGATATTTTCAACGTGCGCAGCGAAACCGAGTTTTATGCATATTTTGCGCAAGCGCTTGTTAAATCCACCTCCAACCGCTGGGAAGAGTGGTTTGAAAATGCCAAAGTTTTTCTTTCGCGCCTGTTGCCGAAACTCACATTTCTACCTGATAACGAGACGGAAATATCGTTTGGCATCGAATGGAAAGAGTTGCAGAAAAACCCCGACGACATCATTGACCTTGCCGAAACGATTGCCAAGGCGAAGAAAATAAAAATCGTGGTCTGCATAGGCGAGTTTCAGAGTATCGGTAATTTTGACGATCCGCTTGCCTTTCAGCGCAAACTGCGGTCGCACTGGCAACACCATCAAAACGTTGCATATTGTTTCTATGGCAGTAAACGACATATACTGCTCGATGTTTTTGCAAGTTCAAAAATGCCCTTTTACAAATTCGGTGACCTGATGTTTCTAGAGAAAATCGCCAACAAAACATGGGCAAAATTTATTAAAAAACGCTTTAAAGACACCGGCAAAAGCATTGCCACAAAAGACGCCGGATATTTAGCCGAACTCGTTGAAAATCATTCGTATTACGTGCAGCAACTCGCACAACAGGCATGGCTGCGCACAAAGGACGAATGTTCCGGCGCTATTATTGACGATTCGCTGCAAAGCATTAAAAATCAGTTAAGTCTGCTCTTTGTCGGCTTGACGGAAACTCTGACCGCTACGCAACTTTATTTTCTGCGGGCAATTATCGAAGGCGAAACGGTCTTCGGACAGGAAAACCTGAAAAAATACCGGCTCGGCACCTCCGCCAACGTCATCAGAATAAAAGATGCGCTTTTGTCGAAAGAAATCATTGATATTACAGCCAAAAACATTGAAATTCAAGACCCTGTATTCAAATTGTGGCTCAAGGAAGAGTATTTTAAAATCAGATAATTATGAGCAAAGTATATATAAATTCAATAAAGCAAATTTCCACCCAGCAACCGCTGGTTGACGATTGGTTCGAACAGCCGGTTTTTTATTCGGAGCCATACGTGCGAGCGTTAGAGCCTGATTATAAGCAGTTTTTCACGCCGAACGAGGCGCGGCGGTTGGGAAAAATCCTCAAGCGTGCGTTGCTTGTCTCACGACGGGCGATGTCGGAAAGCGGCGTCGCCTCGCCCGACGCCATCATCACCGGCACAGGCTTGGGCTGTATCGAGAACACCGAGATTTTTCTTAACAAACTCGTGCGCGAAGGCGAAGAGATGCTCAATCCGACACACTTTATGCAGTCAACGCATAACACCATCAGTTCGCTCATTGCCATTGATGCTAAAAATTACGGCTACAACATCACCTACGCCCACAAAGGCATATCTTTTGAATGTGCTTTGCAGGATGCGTTTATGCAAATAACGCATAAAAAGGTGAAAAATCGCGTCTCTACGGCATTGGTCGGCGCGCACGACGAAATGACGCCCGATTACTTTACGCTTTTGAAAAAATCGGGATATTTGGGCAAACCGCATCAGGTCTTTGCAGGCGAAACGGCTGTTGCGATGATGCTGTCGGCAGAAAAATCGGAAGCGACGCTGTGCGCGATTGAGGCGGTGGAGAAAGTGTATTGCGATGTGCGATGTGCGACAAGCGATATGCGACAAATCGCAAATCCCGATTACATCCTCATCGGCGCAAACGGCGACCCCGAAAACGACAACGTCTATTTTGAAAATTGCGCTAAACTGTTTCCGGGTGTTCCGCTTTTGCAATATAAAAATGTCTTCGGCGAAAGTTACACTGCGCCGGCTTTGGGCGTTTATGCGGCGGCGGTTTGTTTGCAGAGAGGGGAAATACCGGGTTTTTTGATGTGCGACAAAGAGGCGATATGCGATATGCGATATGCGATATGCGACAGGCAAGGTGAGACACAAAAAAATCGCACATCGCACATCGCACATCGCACATCTAAAATCCTGTGTTACAACCATTTTGAAGGGAAAAACCATACTTTCATCTTATTATCGAAATAGTCATTTAATCATAAAAATAATAGTTAGACATGTTAAAAGAAGTCTTTTTAAATTTTAAAGTAATCATTTTCACCATACTTCAATGTTTTTTGTTGGCGAGCGGGCACATTTGTTTCAAGTTGGCGGTACAAAAACTTGGTAAATTTTATTGGTCGTGGGCATTTTTTGTTGATTTTGTAAGTAACTGGTGGTTGCTTGCCAGTGGTTTCTGTTTAGCTTCGGCGACTATTTTATGGGGATTCATCTTGAAACACTTTGAATTTTCGGTAGCCTATCCCATAACGGCTTTTGCCTACGTTTTCGGCATGTTGGCAGCGGTGTTCATCTTTCAGGAAAGCGTGCCGCTTACACGCTGGATTGGAATAGGGTTGATAATTTTGGGTGTACTTTTCGTTACTAAATAGTTAAAAATGAATAAATTATGACCCGTCCCGAATCCGAAATATTACTACAAAGGTCTTTCAAACTGTCTCATTTTTACGATGAGCAATGGCAAACGATTGAAAGACTTTTCAACGGCGAAAGGGTTTTATTGATAGAAAAAACGGGATTTGGCAAATCGCTTTGTTTCCAGTTTCCTGCTACTGTTTTTTCAGGGACTACTGTTATTTTTTCCCCGCTCATTGCTTTAATGCGCGATCAGGTTCAGAAACTTGTTTCGCTCGGCATTTCCGCAAAATGTATTAATAGCGAACAAACGCCGGAAGAAAATGCTCAAATCATTGAAGATGCAAAACGAGGAAAAGTAAAAATTCTATATATAGCGCCTGAACGACAGGAAAATAACGAATGGATAGAAGCAACGCGGGAAATGAACTTGTCCATGGTGGTCGTTGATGAAGCACATTGTATTTCGGTTTGGGGACACGATTTTCGTCCCGCTTTCAAACGTATCATCAACCTCGTAAAGTTGTTGCCGAAAGGATTACCCGTGCTTGCGACTACTGCCACCGCGACAAAACGGGTTGAACAGGATATTGCTCAACAACTTGGAGAGGGACTGACCGTCATCAGGGGCAACTTGATGCGTGATAATTTTAAGTTGTTTGTCATAAAAGTCTGTTCGGAAGATGAAAAAATGATTTGGTTAGGGAAAAACATTGAAAAATTGGCAGACAAACTTGGTGGTTCGGGTATTCTTTACACGGGAACCAGAGTTGATACTGAAATTTACTCCAAATGGTTTAACCATTTGAATATCTCTTCCACCGCTTATAATGCGGGGCTTGATGCCGATTTCCGAATTGCTGTTGAAAAAGGGTTGATGAACAATCAATGGAAATGTATCATATCCACCAATGCGTTGGGGATGGGCATTGACAAACCCGATATTCGTTTTATCATTCACACGCAAATTCCTCAATCCCCTGTTCATTATTATCAGGAAATCGGCAGAGCGGGCAGGGATGGTTTGGCGTCATATATCATTTTGTTCTACAATCCGGATGAAGATAAAAAATTGCCCGAAGCATTTATCGAAGGCGGCAGACCCTCCATAAAAAAGTATGAAAAGGTGATTTCTGTGATAAAATCGGGATTATTCAGTCTGTACGAATTGATAAAACAATCCAATCTGAAACAAACACAACTCCGCGTCATTCTTACAGATTTGATGGAACAAAATATTATCCGCGAGGTGAACTATGGCGGGAAAAAGAGATACGAATTTATCCCCAATTCCGTATCGCTGAATCCCAAATCTTTTGAAGAGTTGCGAAACGCCAAACTACACGACCTCAACAAAATGCTTGAATACGTTGAAACAACAGGGGCAAGGATGAAATTTTTGTGCGATTACTTGGGAGATAATGCAAATCGGGATTTCACTAATTGCGACAATACGGACGAAAAGAGAATCAAAGTCATTGTTACACCGGAATGGACGGATACATTGCAGAATTTCAGAGAAAACAGTTTCCCCGAACTTGAAGTACAAACGGCAAAGAGCCACCTCGTCAACGGTTTTGCCGCGTCGTATTACGGCGTATCACACGTTGGAAGTGCGCTTCATCGCTCAAAATATGAGACGGGAGAGGATTTTCCCGACTTCCTGTTGAAATTGACTTTAAAGGCTTTTCGGAAAAAATTCGGACAAGAAGCATTTGATTTAATCCTTTATGTTCCGCCCACCAAGTCGGGAAATTTGGTGAAAAATTTTGCTGAAAAAATGTCTAACGTATTGAAAACCCCCATCTCACACAACCTCAAAAAGACGAAAATCACCGAAGAACAAAAAATCTTTGAAAGCGTAATCAGCAAAAAAGAGAATGTGAAAGATGCTTTTGATTATCAACCTACTACAGAGATTGAAGGCAAAAAAATCATTTTAATTGACGATATTTTCGACAGTGGCGCAACAATCAGAGAAATCGGAAGTTTATTGACTACATTGGGAGCGACAATGATTGCCCCATTAACGATTGCAAAAACAGTAGGAGGAGATAAATTATGAACCGTGAAACCGCATACTGGATAACGTTGGCACACGATTTGCCCGCATGGAGTTTCTCTAACAGAGGCGGATGGAAAAACGAAGACAAAACAAATCTTATTATCAGATTTTTCCACGAAAACAGAATCTCAATAGAAGATTTTTTTAATCTATCGGACGAGTCTTGGGCAAAAGACTATCAACTCTCTGACCGTCAAATTGTTGATCTGAAACAAGCCAAAGAGAAGTTGGCGAACAATGCTTTTCTCTCCGAAACGCTCTACAATAACGGGATTGAGGTTGTGCCTGTCATCTCGCCGGATTATTCCAAAACATTAAAAGAAAATTTGAAAAAATTGGCGCCAACCGTATTGTATATCAAGGGGAGTAAACAAATCATGCAGGAAGACTCTATTGCTATTGTCGGTTCAAGAGACGCTTCCGCTATTGCATTAAAATTTACCGATAATATCGCAAAATTGGCGAGTAAAGAATACAAAGTGGTTGTCAGTGGCTTTGCTAAAGGCGTTGATAAACAGGCGTTGGACTCTGCCATTTCTTGCAAAGGTCAAAGTATCATTGTGTTACCGCAAGGGATAATGACTTTCGACTCGGGATTTAAGACCTATTACAAGCAAATTATTGATGGCGACGTTTTAGTGTTGAGCATTTTCCCACCAAAAGCCGGTTGGAGCAAAGATTTGGCGATGGCGCGCAACCCGATTATCTATGGATTAGCAAAAGAAATCTATGTAGCCGAGTCAAAATCTTCTACAAACCGACAGGGAGCGGAAACCAAAGGCGGAACGTATGCGGGCGCGATGGATGGATTGAAAAAAGGGAGAACCGTATATGTGCGAAAACCCGATATATTTGAAAAAAATGACAATAACCTGTTAATTCAAAAAGGAGCCTGCCCTGTTGATTTGAATGGTAAATCTATGATTCAATATCCGGTAACAGAAGAACTGTTTTCCATGGTATCTGAGCCGCAAACACAATATTCTTTATTTTCTGAAAATGAATAAATTATGAAAAAACACCTGTTATTTTTAATTTGCATCTTCCAAGCAATTGCTGCAATATTTGCACAGTCCGGCTACCAACCCGCGACCGAAACGCAACAGAAAGAGATAATTCGACAGATAACCGAGTCGTCGAAGCAGTTGAAGACGTTGCATTGCGATTTTGTGCAACGGAAAACCATTTCCATCCTGGCTGACGAGATGGTCTCCGAAGGGAGTTTGTCGTTCAAACAAACCGACAAAGTGCGCTGGGAATATACCAAACCGTATCAGTATGAGTTTGTTATGAACGGCGATAAGGTGATGGTCGGTTCCGAAACGACAAAAAACGTTATAGACGTCAATTCGAGTAAAGTCTTTCGCGAGATAAGCAAAATCATCATTTCGGGAATTAACGGGGCTGGGATTTTCGACCAGTCGAAATTTGCCGCCGAGTTCATGGTCGGCGCAAAGGAGAATATGGTGATACTGACGCCAAAACAAAAGGAAATCAAACAGTTGTTCAACAAGATACGTATCTGTTTTAATACTTCGGATGACACGGTCAATTCTGTTGAGATTGAGGAAATTAACGAGGATAAAACATTCATCGAAATGAAAAATAAACAAATCAACAAAGAACTCGGCGATGAAATATTTGATATTCGTTAGTCTTTTTGTCGGCTTGCTGGCGGCTTGCTCTTCGCCGAAAAAGATGGCGTCGGGCGGAGCGGAATCGTTGCCTTTTTGGACGGCAGAACTGATGGATAGCGTAAAAAAGAATGACTTCCGGATAACATTTTCATCGCCAAAAGCAACTATTACAGGTATTTACATCGTAAAACAAGTGGACGGAGAGTGGAGAGGAACGCTCATCAACGAGTTTGGATTGAAAGTGTTTGATTTTGCGTGCAGTCCGAAAAAATGTACCTTGATGAACGTCATACCTTTCCTCGACAAGTGGTACATCAAAAAAACAGTGGCTGCGGATATACAGTTTATCATTAGTATAGATAACCCGTGTTATGATATTGGTGTTCAATCAAATAGACATGTCATCGGAGACACGTTAGTCATTAATTATAAAAAGGGAAAAGAACTGCAAAGGTTTCCTGACGGAGCGATACAATATAAAAACTATAAACGTGAACTTACTTATTCGTTAAAAAAGATAACTACATGAAACTGTTAGCGGCAACTCTGGGGACAGTGCAATATTGAAACTTAATTAATTTTAATAAATATGCCCAAACAAACAAGACCACAGAAAATAGGTTCATTAGGACACAGTATAGTTCAAGAACAAATTACTCGTTCAAAATTTTGGATTGCCCGCAACCTTAATGAGGATTTTGGTATTGACATAGAATTAGAGTTTGCCCCAGAAGAAGTAGAAGGTAAATTCGTAAAAGCACAAATAAAATCTCATGAGAAAGTTTCAACCAATAGCGATTTTTTTTCTGAACCACTACCAAAATCATTTTTGAGGTATGTTCATGAGTGTCGCATTCCAATCATATTGATTATCGTTTCAACCAACGAATCTAAAACTTGGTTTGTTTGGCTACAAAAATGGCTTTTTGATTCGGGAAACATTTCTAATATTTATGACGAAAGTGAATCTAAAACTCTTTCTGTTCAAGTTCATATCAATAGTGATTTTGTTGTAGGACTTCAAAATGAAATTATTTCAATCGCAACATGGGAAAACAAGACACAACTATACATTGCTTTAAGAGATTTAGCAAATCTTTCACTTCATCTGTATAACGATGTGCTTGCAAAACTTTTGTTTGACTACTTGGAAACTTGCAAATCAGACTGCATTTCCGATGCGAACTACTTTGACACAATCATAGAAAAAGTTATAGCGTTAGGTAGCCGTATTTGGGCTACACACGAAGGAAATGAAACTACACAATTGCTTTTTAAATTTATCCGAGAGTTCGGGAATAAACTTAATGCAACTCACATTTCTAAACTTATCATAAGAGGAACTGATTGTTCAAGAACAGGAATAAATGCTTTAGGGATTCTCTACGACAATTTTCCAAAACACGCAGAGTCACTAAATTTAGTAAAGAAATTCGAGAATTTTAGTGACCCAAGATTACACTTCTATTGCACAATCAGAGAAAGGTATTTAGGATTAAAAAGTCCGTCTTGGTTATTAAATGAAAAGAATGATTTGACAGTTGGAAAACTAAAAGTTGATTTTTCAATAATTGATGTTTATGACAAATGGATAACCAGAGGCGATTCAGTAATTCTTGATTATGTTTATGAATGTGAATAATCAACGAAGTAGAGCAGCCGCTCATATATCTAACTTTTTACTATTTTTGCAAAAAATAAAATAATGGCAATGATGAAAATAAACGGGATGTGGAAGCTACCGAAGGTTTTGTTCAACGAGCGGTTTCATGCAAGCGGGGAGGTATGCCCGCAGAAACATTTGTGCAAATTTGGAAGTGTATCTCCCGCCCGAACATTTGTGCCCCCCCCCTGCGTGAAGCCGCCACCCCAAAAGACGAACAGTTGAAATGTAAACTTCTATTGAAGACCGTGAATAATGTGAAGTTTATGAATGAGATTAATCCATGTGTTTATAAAAAAATGATTACCTTTGCATTAAAATTTAAAAGCATAAAGATATTATGATAATAGAAAGAACAACTGACGAATTTGTTATCCGTTTTCCTTTCACAACCAATAATGAACGAATGCAGGATATGATAGACTATTTGCGTTTCAAAGAATTGACAGCTGATTACGGCGTTACTCAATCGGAAGTTGACCAACTTGCAAAAGCCATCAATCGAAAGTGGTGGGAAGAAAATCAATCAAAATTTGAATAGTGATTACGATGAAAATTATTGTTGACACTAACACTTCCAATATTTGTGTCGTAATCCCCACCTACAACAATGCAGCCACGTTACCGGCGGTGATTGAGTCCGTTCTCGGGTACATCGCCTCCGTAATTGTGGTAAACGACGGCTCGACCGACCGGACAGGCGAGATATTGGAGCAATACAAAGAGAAGATAACCATCGTCTCATACGTCAAAAACAGAGGTAAGGGCTATGCGCTGCAATGCGGTTTCGACTGCGCCCGACGGATGGGATACAAATACGCCTTGACGCTCGACTCTGATGGTCAACACTTTGCCGAAGATATTCCCGCATTTGTGGAGGCGATTGAAAAATATCCGGACGCACTGATTGTCGGAAACCGGAACCTGACACAGGATAACATGCCCAAAAAGAACACGTTTGCCAACAGATTTTCCAACTTCTGGTTCGTGTTGCAGACAGGGAGACGGTTGCCGGATACGCAAACCGGATACCGGTTGTATCCGTTGGAAAAGATGAGGCGACTACGTCCGTTTACCTCCCGTTATGAGGCTGAGTTGGAGATGCTTGTCCGCTGCGCTTGGCGGGGGATACGGTTGGTTTCGATACCTGTCCGGGTCTATTATGCACCGGATGGGGAACGGGTGAGCCATTTCCGTCCGGGGATGGATTTTTTCCGTATCAGTTTGTTGAACACGCTGTTTGTGGTTTTGGCGGTGGTTTATGGGTATCCGGCGATGTTGGTGAGAAAAATTATATCTTTATCTTTCTGTCAGAAATAATCTTTTATAATTTCTCGAATTTGTTTATCGGTAAGATTTTCTCTTTCGCTTTTTGAATAGATAGAAAAAAGCAACACGGTTGTTTGTATAACTTTGACAAAGGATAAAACCCTAACCCCTCCTGATTTCCCTTTATTTTTCGAAGCGACCGCCAAACGAATTTTATAAATATCGTTGCCAAGGGATATGCCAATTGTGGGATTTTGTTCCAGTTGGGTAAAAAGCATTTCCAATTCCGATTTTAAAGACGGGTATTTTTTAGAAAGCCTTTTAGCTTCTTTTCGAAAATTGGTAGAGAGTTCAACGTTATAGCTCATTGAGAAAATCTTTAGCAGGTGTTGTTTTTAATATACCTTTTTCGAACATGCGTACTTCTTCCAACCCTGCTTTGATATTATCCAATACGCGTGGTTCTTCATCTGTTTCGATTCTTTTAACGTAATGCAGGCTTTTAGCCAATTCAACAAAGTGACTGTATTCCCTTTCGGTGGTATATACTGTTACATGTCTCATCTTTTCCCTTCTGCGTTCTGTTATGTTCTGTCCTATACTCATAATCAAATGATATTGTTTTGCAAAAGTAATCAAATAATCAACATCGTCCCTGTTTTTCTTACATTTTTTCTCGTAGGTTAGAGTTTTTATAAAAAATATTGTAATTTTGCAGTTTTAAAAAATCTAAGGCAAGATTTATGAGCAACATATCTGAAAGATAAAACATGGTAAAACTCATCCTCCGTATCTACAATCACTTTTCCAAGCGAAAGCCCCTGTTATTCACCTTATTAGCAGTGTTATCGCTCTTGCTGGCATTTTCAGCGTCGCGTATCAATTTCAAGGAGGACATCTCCGCTTTTTTGCCCAAAGACCACAATACCGACCGCATCAACTATGCCTATCAGCATTTGAACTCGACCAACAAACTGTTGGTCAGCGTGAGCATGGCGGACAGCGCCGCTGCGCCCGATGCAGAGTTGATGATAGACGCCGTCAGCCACCTTGTCGAACAGTTGGAACAAGCCGATTCCGCCGGCGTCTATTTCCGAAAAATTGACTACACGGTTGACCAGCAGCAGATATTGACGGTGTCGCAGTTTCTGGTGGAGAACATGCCTTATTTTCTCACCGAGTCCGACTATGAACGGATGGATTCGCTCTTGACCGAAGAAAACATCGCGTTGCAACTGAGCAATAACAAACGGATGCTCATGTCGCCCATCGGCATGATGATGAAACAGAATATCATGGCCGACCCGCTGCATTTTTCCGCGCCCGTGTTGTCGGGACTACGTGATTTTCAGGCGAGTAACCAGTTTCAACTCTACAATGACTTTATCTTCTCGAGCGACCGGAAAGAGGCTATCATCACCATCGAGTCGCGTTATCCGATAAGCGAAACACACGAAAACGCCAAACTGCTCGCCATCGTTGACCACGCCGCCAACAACACGCAATCCCGTTTTGAACAACAAATCAAGATACATCATTTTGGCTCAATAGCCATCGCCGTTACCAATGCCGACCGTCTCAAGCAAGACAGTCTGCTCTCTTCCATCATCGCTATCGTACTCATTTTGAGCCTTTTGATCTACGCTTTCCGAAGCGCTAAAAATTTGCTGATGATGCTCTGTTCGTTGCTTTTCGGATGGCTGTTTGCCTTGGGTCTGCTCTCCGTTTTGAGGGACGAGGTGTCGCTCATCGCTATTGGCGTGAGTTCCATCATCATCGGCATTGCCATTAACTATCCGTTGCATTTTATCCTGAACAACAAACATGAGCGGCACATCCCCAACGTGATAAAAAACATTGTCGTGCCGCTCACCATCGGCAACATTACCACCATCGGCGCCTTTTTGAGCCTCATGTTCATCAGTGGCGACGCCATGCGCGACCTCGGACTTTTCGCTTCGTTGCTGCTTGCCGGTGTTATCTGTTTTGTGCTTATCTTCCTGCCTCATTTGCTGAAAAAGAAGTCTCCAACCGCCGACGACAAAGCAATGGAAGATGTTCTTGTTTTCAAAAAACTGCTCTCGTGGAAACCCAAACGCAACAGATGGTTTGCGTGGATATTTATTGCGTTGACCGTTTTCTTTTGCATCCGGAGTTTCGGTACCAAGTTCGACGCGGATATGCAAAATATCAACTACATGACGGAGACGCAAAGGGCTGATTTCAAAAAACTTATATCCACTCTCGAACAGGGACAGCAAACGATTTACTACATCTCGGCAGGAGAAGATTTGGACAAAGCGCTGACCGCCTACGAAGATTCAAAAGCGGCGTTAGACAGTTTGCAGACAACCGGAATGTTCACCAAAATCAGCGGATTGGGCGTTTACCTGCCGTCGAAAAAGATGCAGCAGCAACGTCTGGCACGCTGGCAAACATTTTGCGAAGAGAAAAAAGACATCTTCACAAAAATTGACGCAGCAGGCGTTGAAAACGGATTCAAGTCCGGCGCATTCAGCCGGTTCGACGACATTGTTAATGCTGATTACGAAGTACGGGACGTCAGTTATTTTGAACCGATAACATCATCACTTGCAAACAATTACATCGCAAACGAAAACGACGGCGGCATGGTCATGACCCTGCTGCATACCACGCATACCGAATTAGACGCATTAGAAGCAACACTGAACACCATCAACAACTCCTTCTCGTTCGACGCCGGAACCATCGGGCGCAGCATGGTTAACGCCCTCTCGACGGATTTTGACTTGGTATTACTCATCTGCGGATTCGTCGTCTTTGCGTTTCTCATCTTCACGCTGGGGCGCATCGAGTTAAGCCTGCTCGCCTTTCTGCCGCTCACCATCGGATGGTTTTGGATATTGGGCATCATGAACATTTGCGATATTCGTTTCAACATTGTCAACATCATCCTTGCCACGTTCATCTTCGGTCAGGGCGACGACTACACCATCTTCATGACCGAAGGCTTGATGTACGAATATGCTTATCGGCGCAAGTTGCTCGTCTCATACAAAAACAGCATCACGCTGTCGGCGATAGTGATGTTTATCGGCATCGGGTCGCTCATTCTGGCACAACATCCGGCGTTGCGGTCGTTGGCGGAGATCACCATCATCGGTATGGGGTCGGTGGTGCTGATGGCGTTTCTGTTGCCGCCCGTCATATTCCGCTGGCTCACCATGCGGAAAGGGAAACGACGGTTGATGCCAATAACACTTGCCAACATCGCCTCGCTCGTTTACGCTTTCATCGTTTTTCTGTTCGGCACACTCGTTCTTACGGTGATAGGATTTTTCCTGTTTACTTTGGGTAAAACGACCGACAAGAAGAAGTTGCGCTACCACCGGATAATATGTTGGGTGGCGCGTTTTGTGGTGGTACGTATTCCGCGCGTCAAAACCACATATAACAACTTTGATAAAACGATATTCGACAAACCCGCCATCATCATCAGCAACCACCAGTCGCATCTCGACCTGATGTGCATCATGAGCCTCTCGCCAAAACTCATCATCTTAACCAACGAATGGGTGTGGAACTCGCCATTCTACGGACGACTCATCAAATATGCCGACTTTTATCCCGTCTCCAATGGTATTGAGAACAACTTGGATAAGTTGCAATCCATCGTAGAAAAAGGTTATTCGATTATGATTTTCCCCGAAGGCACGCGCTCGGAGGATTGTTCTATCCGCCGGTTCCATCGGGGAGCGTTCTATTTGGCGGAGAAGTTGAACTTGGACATTATTCCGGTGATACTGCATGGCGCCGGACATGTCCTTCCTAAAAAAGAGTTTATGTTGCGCAAAGGAGAGATTCATATTCATGTTATGCCTCCAGCCCCCCCAAGCCCCCCCGAAGGGGGGGATGTGCGAATACATCCTCGCTCTACACTGTCATGTTCATCGTGTGTCGTCCTCACCCCCCTCCCTTCGGGGGGGCTTGGGGGGGCTATGCGCCGCTTCTACGCAGAAGAATACGCCAAGATAGCCGCCGAAATAGAAACAGCCGACTACTATTCGGATTTGGTGCTACACAACTACATTTATAAAGGTCCGTCGGTAGAACGGGCGGTGCGTCGTAATTTGAAGAAAAACAGTAATTACAAGGAAATCATCTCGCAACTGAAAGGCAAAAGTCGCGTGTTAATCGAAAATTGCGGATACGGGGAGTTGCCGCTGCTGCTGTCGTTGGTTTATAAAAACATGAACGTCGTAGCCACCGACACCGACGCCGACAAGTTGGAATTAGCAGCCAATTGTACGTGGGTGAAAGGGAATTTGAAGTATGTCGAGAGGGTTGATGGGGAGGAGGAATTTGATGCGGTGGTGGTGGTAGATGAAAATTGTGTACCTTTGCATGTTGAAAATCACGGATATGTCTAAAACACAAACTACTAAATGCAAACAAAATACGACATCATCATCATCGGAAGCGGCTTAGGCGGACTCGTCTGCGGCTATATGTTATCCAAGAACGGATACAAGGTTGCCATTTTTGAGCAAGGGGCGCAATTTGGCGGATGCTTGCAGACGTTTAAAAGGAGGGGCGTCAAGTTTGAGACGGGCGTACACTACGTCGGCAGCATGGGCGCAGGACAGTCGCTTGACCGTTTTTTTCACTATCTGTCGCTGTTTCCCGACGTTAAGGTTTCGCCGTTAGACCCGCTCGGTTTCGACGTCATGTCGTTTAGAGGTGAGCGCTACCGGTACGCTACGGGCTACGACAACTTCGTAGAGACGCTGGCGCAGAAGTTCCCCGCCGAGCGCGACAACCTGAAACGCTATGCGACGGCTATGAGAAACGTGGCGCAGAGTTCGCCGTTTCACTCTATGAACGACCCGACCGAGCCGTTTCAGTTCAGTTCGAGTTATGCTACGACCAGCGTCAACGATTTTATCGCTTCTTTTACCACAAACACGGTGTTGCAAAACGTGCTGGTCGGACTTGTTCCGCTCTATGCCGGCGTGAAAGATAAGACGCCGCTGTATGTTCACTCTTTCATCAACGACTCAAACATATCCGGCGCCTGTCGTATCATGGGTGGCAGCGACCAGATTGCCGACTCGTTGGTGCGCTCTATCCGTTCGTTCGGCGGCGAGGTTTTTGCTTCGAGCAAGGTGCATAAAATCCTTTGCGACGACTTCAAAGCAACGGGCATCATGTTGGAAGACGGAACGCAAATCGCCACAGACCACATCATCTCCAACACGCATCCCGAAGTTACCATTGACATGATTGACTCTCACCTGATACGTCCGATGTACCGCAACAGAATACGTGAGATGGAACAGTCCATCGCCAACTTCACGGTCTATCTGAAGTTTAAAGAGAACACTGTCCCCTACATGAACTACAACTACTATCACTACAACGGCGACGAAATCTGGAACTGTGAGAATTATACCGCACAGGATTGGCCCCGCGGTTATCTCTACATGCACCTCTGTCCGGCACAGCAGGCGCAATATGCGCAGGCAGGCGAGATTCTCACCATCATGCGCTTTGACGAGGTGGCGCAATGGGCTGGCACTAAGGTAGAACAGCGCGGCGAAGCATACAAAGAGTTCAAACAGCGCAAGGCAGAAACGTTGCTGGAACAACTCGAACGCGCCTTCCCCGGAACGCTCGCCAACGTAGAATCCTACTACACCTCCACGCCGCTCACCTACCTAAACTACACCGGAACAAAAAACGGCGCCGCCTACGGCGTCCTGCGCAACATCAACGCCCCGCGCATCGTTCACCGCACCAGAATACCCAACCTCTTCTTAGCAGGACAAAACACTAATGCTCACGGTATTATGGGCGTAATCATCGGATCTATCATCGCCTGCTCCGAATTTCTGGGACGCGACTTCCTTTGGGAACAGATTACGGGAGAGTATGACAAAATTAAATATAAACACGAAGGCACGAAGAGATGAAGACACGAAGAATAACTAAACTGCTTGTAATTTTGTTTTTATTTCTCAGCAACTCTTTGACCTACTCACAAACAGAGGGTGTGAGAAAAAACGCATTGAGAACGACCTTTTTATCTTATGCCACCGGCTCGACAAAGTTGAGTTATGAACGCTCAATAACTACGCACCAGAGCGTTGAAATAACCGGCGGCGTGATAGGTATCGGCTACGATGGCAAAAGCAATAATCCGCGCGGAGGCTTATTCAGATGCGCTCATAAATATATCATAAATTCAAACCCAAGATACCCGCTCAACGGAATATACATCAAGTCGGAATTTGCGCTTTCGAGTTTCAACTACGACGCGAAACAAAAGAGCCGTAACGATGAAAAAACACGACAAAATGCCACCATGGGCGCATTATTGGCTTCTGCCGGGTATCAATGGACAAAACATGTTTTCACCGTTGACGGATTCGTCGGCATCGGCGGCGCACTCGGAAATGAATGTGATACCTATTACCACCACGGATTTATCCTCTGGGATTTCTTTGGCACAAAATGTAAATATGTGGCGCTTACTTTCGGGATAAAGTTAGGGATTGCGTTTCCTTAATTGAAAAAAATTTTTTGCATCAATTCAAAAAAAGTCGTACCCTTGCCGCAACTTAATATTAAGTATTAAAACGAATAGGTTCTTCTCCGTCCGTTGAATAAGAGTAGGCGACGCCCCGATTAGGGATGACGCTCCCCGAAAATTTCGGGTTGTCATCCGTTGTCCATGTACAGCCGATAAAACCATCGTCATGCAACGTGATCATCGGGTAAACAGCATTTTGACTCTGACGGTCATAACTTTTCGAGATTCCGGCAGACTCCCATCCGTTAACATCAAGAAAGCGTTGTTCCTGCGCTACGGCAGACGTCATCAAGCCTGCCATTAGCATACATAATAAAACTTTTTTCATAACTTTTTTATTTAATTAATAATGGAGCAGGTACGAATTAATTTTGTATCTTTGCCCCATAAAATTTTACAGTTATGGCAAACGGAATCAATAAGGTGATTTTAATCGGTCACTTAGGAAAAGACCCCGAAGTTCAGGTTTTCGACGGGGTCAAACGGGCGGCTTTTTCATTAGCCACCGACGAGTCGTATCGCGACAAAGACGGCAACCGGACAGAGCGCGTCGAATGGCACAACATCAGTTTATGGCGCGGATTGGCGGATGTCTCCGAGCGGTTTTTGCACAAAGGGTCGAAGGTTTACATCGAAGGGAAACTGCGTACCCGCACCTATCCCGACGAAACGGGGAAACAGCGCTATTTCACGGAAATCATCGCCGACAACATGATGATGCTCGACCGCAAAGAAGGCAGCGACGCACCTCCGGCAAAGCCAACGCCACCGCCACCGGCACAGTTCGAGCCGCTTCCGGAATCCGACATCACGGCAGCGCCGCCGATAGACGACGACTTGCCCTTCTAAATTAACTTTCCCGTCCCAAAATAAACAGATGCGTCGTTGCGGAAGTTTCAAAAGAACAGGTAAGGTTATTCTGTGTCTAGGTGTTGTGGTTGCGCTGTGGGCTTGCGGCAATAGCGACCCGCAACCCAAGCCGCATGGCTATTTTAGGATTGACTTTCCCCAAAAAACCTACCGCGAGTTTCAGCACGAGCGGCTTGCGTTCCGTTATCCCGAATATGCGGAGGTCGTCGTTGACCCCTTAAACGACCGGATCGAAGATTGGTTCGACATTGCGTTTTCCGCGTTCAACGCCAAAGTACATCTAAGTTATCACCCCGTAGAACACAATTTCGACACGTTGGCGGAAGATGCCCGTGCTTTGGCATTAAAACACATCCAGAAAGCGAGCGGCATCCGGCAAACGTTGATTCAACGCGACTCGACTCGCGTTTACGGACTGATTTACGACATCTCCGGCGTGGGGGCGGCGTCTCAATGCCAGTTTTTCCTCTCCGACACCACGACCAACTTCCTCCGTGGAGCGCTTTATTTCAACATGACGCCCAACAACGACTCGCTGGCGCCCGTCATTCGGTTTATACGACAGGATATTGATACGCTGGTCTATTCGCTGCGGTGGGCAAGATGAGAAAAAGAATACGGATGCATGATAAATTGAACTAATGTTTAAGTAAAATTTTTTATTTACGAATTGAAATTAAGCAACTTTTTTAATCGAAATCCGTTATCATTGCTAAAAGAAATTTGAAGTTTTTACAAAAATATAATTTTAATGAAAAAGATACTCGTTATTGGCGCCGGCGGACAAATTGGTTCCGAACTGACACCGGCTTTACGTAAGATATACGGACAGGACAACGTGGTCGCATCCGATTTAAGACTTAACGGCGATTGGGTCTCCGAAGGAATCGCCGAAAAGGTTGACGCCACCAATGTGATCAATATCGTTGACGTGGTCAAACGACATAACATTGACGCCATCTACAACTTGGCAGCCATCCTTTCGGCAACGGCGGAGGCAAATCCGAAGATGGGATGGGACATCGGCATGGGCTGTTTGGTGAACTGTTTGGAAGTGGCGCGGATATACGGATGTGCGGTCTTTACGCCGAGTTCCATCGGCGCTTTCGGACCGGAAACGCCGCCCGACAACACGCCCCAAGACACGATACAACGTCCGAAAACGATCTACGGCGTTACCAAAGTCGCCGGCGAGTTGCTGAGTGATTACTACTTCCAACGCTTCGGCGTGGACGCCCGCTCGGTGCGCTACCCCGGCATCATCTCCAACGTAACACTGCCCGGCGGCGGGACGACAGACTATGCCGTCGAGATCTACTACGCCGCCGTGAAAAAAGAGAAGTTTGTCTGTCCGCTCCCCGAAGATACCTTCTTGGACATGATGTATATGCCCGACGCCATTGACGCCGCCATCAACCTGATGGAAGCCGACCCTGAGAAATTGAAACACCGTAACTCGTTCAACGTTACGGCAATGAGTTTCAGTCCGAAGACAATATACCACGAAATCAAAAAACACCTCCCCGACTTTGAAATGGAATACCGCGTTAACCCGCTGAAAAAAGCCATCGCAGCAACGTGGCCCAACTCCATGGACGACAGTTGCGCCCGTCGGGAATGGGGCTGGAACCCGAAATATAATCTCGAAACAATGACGACGGATATGCTGAAAGTGCTGAAAGGGAAACTATGAAAGGTAATTATTTTTTCCGCCTCATCATATCTATCATCTGCTGTGGCGAGAGGCGTTTGGCGATGATGATTTTGTCTTTGTCCATCATATAGAGTGTTGGCATCGAGGGGACGTCGTAGAGGACGCTGTAGTGTTTGGTGGCGGTTCGCGGACCGTTGACCACTGTCCATGGGATATTGCGGGTTTGGATATACTGTTTCATCTTTTGCATGCTCGTGTCGTTGCAAACGGCATAGATGTCGAAATTCAGATTTTCCTTTTCTTGTTGGTAGAACATCACTAGGGTGTCGGTTTCGGCTTTGCAATGTCCGCAGTCGGGGTCGAAGAAGTAGATGATGACGAAGTCGGTGTCCATTTCATGTAACTCCCTCAATACGAAAGTGCTATCCTGTATCATCATGTTCGGAGCCTTTGCACCTACCAACGAATGTCGCAACTCGTCGGCTCTTTTCATGAGGCGGTCGCGCAGGTCGGGAAGAGCCAAAGAGTCGTTTGGGGCGTAATACTTGTCAATAATGTGTACAAAGGCACGCTCCATGCCCATTATTGTGGATGTTTCCGCATAATAGGATGCTTGCCAGACGACATATTTGTAGGTAATGAAACTCTCTTTTGCCTGTTCGATCAGCATGTCGGCGTATTTGATGACGGAGTCGGGCGTCGGCGTCATCATGTTATTAAAATACCACTCCAACTTTTTCCCGTAGAGCGGCGTACGGAGCAGATCTTCGTCGTCGAGCCGCAGGTTGTCGAAAAAGTGATGTTGCGCGTAGTAGAGGCGTTCCGGTTGGGGGATTTCGTCGCCGTTGTCGTGTTGAAACGGTATTTCGACATCTTGTAGCGCTTTCATAAAACGGCTGACCAAGAGTTTCGGCTGTTGTTCGAACTTTTTTTGCTTGAAGTCTGCCTGTTGGTTTATCCATTGATAGAACAGCGCATTGTTTTCGGAATTTTTCACCTTCATCTCGCCCGCGAGGTTTTTCAACGACGAGGTCATGGAAAACTGTTGCTCGTCCCTGTCAATGAAAAAGTCCATGATAAGGTTGCCCTCCAGGCTCACAAGACAGTACATGCCGGGTTCCAACAAAGAATCTCTTTTGATGGAAACACTCTCCTTAGATATTGACAATGTGTCTTTTACGTACTGTTTCGTGCCGAAATAGTTGACGAACAGACACGCCTCACCCGTCAAGCCGGAAAGTTTAATTTGGATGTTGACGGGTTGTTGCGCCGAGGCGAGGGCGAGGCTTATACCATAAAAGAAAACAATTAAAAATAGTTTTTTCATCTTAAATACATTTTTTATCTCTGTCATTCTTTGTATCTTCTCTTAATTTTGTTCTACAAACAGCCTGAAAAACGGATCTTTTGGCAAAGGTAATACTTTCTTTGATACTACGCACAAAGACGTTATGTTTTTTTGCGTTACGCTTTTTTGCCTAAGGCAAAAAGAGCAATATGTATTCCATTGTATGCTATGAGTGTTACGGTTGCGTCAACTGGGCGGAAGATAACGTGGAAGTCTCCAAGGACGCAAACTATTGTCATAAAAAAATATTTCCCATCCATATCAAAAAATATTTGTATCTTTGCACCCGCAAAGAAAAATGGCTCCGTAGCTTAACTGAATAGAGCATCTGACTACGGATCAGAAGGTTACAGGTTTGAATCCTGTCGGAGTCACAAATAATCAGAGATTTCCTCTGTAACTTTTCCCCCATCATCCCCGTCTTACGTTAAATTTTATACAAAGAGATATGACGATCTTTGAATACAACCAATGTGTTGACGACCATGCCGATGCGCTGTATCGCTTTGTGTTGAAAAACATCAAGGATGGCGATACCGCGCAAGACGTTGTGCAGGAGGCGTTTACGCGGATGTGGGAGAAGCGGGAGGGCATCAACGGCGAGAAAGGGAAGTCGTGGCTGTTCACCACTGCTTACCATCTGTTGGTTGACAATGTGCGTCATCAGGAACGGTTTACGGCGTTGGATGGCGACAGTCATGATTTTTACGACACGTCTTCGTCTTATTCCGACCTGCAAGAGGTTCTGCATCAGGCGATTGAGCAACTTCCTCTTGATCAGAAAACGGCGTTGCTGTTGCGTGATTACGAAGGATACTCGTATCAGGAAATAGGCACGATAACCGGACTGAACGAATCGCAGGTGAAGGTATATATTTACAGAGCGCGTCTCTTTTTAAGGAAATACATAGGAAAGTTGGAGGTAGTTATATGAGTAAAACGGTCAATATCAGCAATTTCGAGGTTTATGCCGTGGATTATTTCGACGGCAAACTCTCCGAAAAAGAGCAGCAAGCCTTGTTTGCCTTTTTGGAGACACATCCGTTGTTGATGGCTGATTTCGAATGGTATAAACAATCGCAAGACGTTGTCATACAGCCGGATACAGTCGTTTTTCCTCGTCCCGAAGAACTCAAGAAGAACGTCATCTTTCCGGTACACGACGTCAACGAAGCCAACTATCAAGACCATTTCATCGCTTTCCACGAAGACGACTTGGACGAACCGGCGCGTCAGACGCTCTCCGCATTTTTAAAAAAGAACGTTTCCCTGTTGCCGGAGTTCGAAAGTTTTGGAAAGATCCGGCTCGTCCCCGATAAAAACGTGATTTTCAACGATAAACGACGATTGAAACATACGCCTTTCCGTTTTTCCTCTGCGGTACGGATTGCCGCTGTTGCTGCCGTTGCTGCTATTTTGTTGTTGTTCTTTCTGTTCAGACCCACTGCCGACGTGCCGCCCTCGTCCGCAACGCCCGAACAGGTTTTTGTACAAACCGATGACAATGAGACGGAAACGCTATCCAGTAGCGACAACGTCATTCCTCCGAAAGCAGGAATCCCCTCAAACCAAGACATAAGTAAGGAGATTGCGGGTAAAGCCTACAATGACAATGGATTGCTTCACTCCGTTCGCAATGACGGGAAACAGCGCCCCGAACCGGAAGAAGACCTTCCCTCCGAATCCTTGCTCGCAGAGCAACACCCGTCGGCAATCACAACCGCCGATTTCACCGAAACAGTCAGAGTTTTAGAGCCGGACGTCGTAGTGATAAAAACGATTTCGGAATCCGAATCCGTAGCGGAAGACCCTTTGACTGTTAATCAAATGCTTCCGCAAAAAAACCGTTCCTTGTGGAAAGTTCTTTCGTGGAGCGTCAAGCAGTACAACACCATCGCCAACGACGACGTAGCGATAGTGAAAGTGGAAAATCTGACCACCAACGAAACGGTCTATTATCTTTGCAGGGGAGAGTAGAACATCTGAATGTTGTATCCCGAAAATAATTTTCAACGCTTAATTTTCAATTAAAATCGTATCTTTGCATTTTGAACAAAATAGATAAACAAAGAAATATTTATTATGGAAAATTACATTCGTTTTGACTGGGCAATAAAGCGGTTGTTAAGGAACAAAGTCGATTTTGATGTAGTGAACGGCTTTTTGAGTTGTTTACTCGAAAAGCAGATACGCATAATAAAAGTTCTTGAGAGTGAGGGAAATAAAAGACGTAAGGAAGATAAAATCAACAGAGTAGATATTTTAGTAGAAGACGAGACGGGCGAAAAGATAATCATTGAAATTCAAAACAACGACGAGATAGATTACTATCAGCGGATGTTGTATGGTGTTTCAAAAGTTGTTTGCGACTATCTGAAAGAGGGCGACAAGTACGAAAAGATAAAGAAGATATACTCTGTCAACATTGTCTATTTTAAGTTCGGCGACGGGCAAGACTATGTCTATCACGGTTATACCGAATTTCGCGGCATACATGCCGGTGATTTGCTCAAACTCACCAAAAGTCAACAAAAGCGGATAAAGCGCGAGAAAGTGAGCGACATTTACCCCGAATATTATATTTTGCGGGTAGAAAATTTCAATGATGTTGCCAAAACGCCGTTAGACGAATGGATATATTTTCTGAAAAACACAACTGTCCCCGATAAAATCACGGCGCCGGGCTTAAAGGAAGCGCAGGAAAAACTACGGATAGACAACCTCTCGGAAGAAGAAAAGCGCGACTACTACGACCATCTGAAAAACATGAACTACGCCGCCAGTGCCATGGAAGCCAGCCGTTTAGCCGGCGTGGACGAAGGATGGGAAAAAGGATTAGAAAAAGGTGAAAAAATCGGCGAAGCAAAAAAAGCCGAACAAGTAGTCATCAACAGTTACCGTGCAGGGTTATCAATAGATACTATCGCCGGTATTACAACTTTAACCGCCGAACAGGTTATCGAAATTTTAAAAAAGCATACGGTTTTATCATAAAATATAGAATTATAACTCAAATTCGGAATCATGGCATTAAATTGTGGCATCGTAGGATTGACCAATATTGGAAAAACAACCATATTCAACTGTGTGTCGAAAACGAAAGCGGAGGCGTCGAATTTTGCTTTCAGCGCGACGAAGTCCAACATCGGGATGGCGGACGTGCCGGATGCGCGTCTGTATGAGATTGACCGGCTGATAAAGTCGGCACGGGTCGTTCCGGCGACGGTGGACCTGGTGGATTTGCCCGGCTTGGCGAAAGGCGCCAGTCATGGTGAAGGCGTCGGGAATAAGTTTTTGGCGGACGTTCAGAAGACCAGTGCGCTGATACACGTTGTGCGCTGTTTCGACGACCCGGAACTGCCGCACGTCGAAGGCTCCGTTGACCCCGTGCGCGACAAGGAAATCGTGGACTTGGAGTTGCAGGTGCGCGATTTAGACTTGGTGGAGCGTAAGATACAGCGCTACGAAAAGTTGATGAAGGTGGGCGACAAAGACGCCAAAGCCGCAGTGGACTTTTTAAACCGGTTGAAAGACCGTTTAGAGAATTTTTCCAATGCCCGCGATATGGAGATGACCGAGAAAGAGGAAGAGATGTACGTGCGCGACATGTTTCTGCTCACGATAAAGCCCGTCATCTACGTCTGCAACGTGGATGACGCCTCGGCTGTTACCGGAAACGCCTACTCCGAGCGTCTGCGCGAAGCGGTGAAAAATGAAAAAACAGAGGTCATCGTCATCGCCGGACGGTTGGAATCGGAAATTGCCGAATTAGATAACGAGGACGACCGACAACTCTTCCTGCAAGACGCAGGATTGGAAGAACCCGGCGTCAACCGCCTGATACGCAGCGCATACAAAGTACTGAACCTGCAATCATTTTTCACAGCAGGTCCAAAAGAGGTACGGGCATGGACGATAAAACAGGGCATGACCGCTCCGCAAGCCGCCGGCGTGATTCACAGCGACTTGGAACGCGGTTTTATCCGCGCAGAGGTGATGACGTATCACGATTTCATCCAACATAAAACGGAACACGCCGTGAAAGAAGCCGGAAAATTCCGCCTCGAAGGGAAAAACTACATCGTGCAGGAAGGGGACATTCTGCATGTACGGTTTAATGTGTAGGAGTTGTTTTTTTCGGCACAATCAGTTTCAGAGAGGCGGGAAGTACTTCTACCTCAACATTTTGCCCTGACTTGAACGGGTCGCCATCCACATTCATCACACCATCTAAACTGCGGATGATGGATACTTTCTTTGCCTTGAACGAACTGAGATACAGGCATTTGTCGGCGTAACCCGTCCATATTTGGATGGAGGAGAGGGGCGCCGAGATAAACGGAATCTTTTTCACAATCACCACATCCATATAACCGTCGAAGAGGTCGGCTTGGGGGGCGATGCGGAAGTTGTACCCGAACTGATTGGAGTTGGCGAAAATGATGAGTACACACTTCTCTTCTATTTCCATACTGTCGGTTTTGATGGTGATGGCTTCCGGTTTGAAATTGACGTATTCGATAAGCAGGGAGTGCATGTAGGAGAGGAAGCCTCTTCGTTTTGCCAAGTGGTAGCGTTCGGCGACCAGGGCGTCCAAGCCGATGCCGGCTAATGAGAAGGCGTACTGGTCGTTGATTTTGATGGTATCTGCCGCTCTGACGAAGTGCTCTTTGATGGTGTGGAGCGCTTTTTGGATGTTAAACGGGATTTTCAAATGGTTGGCTAAGCCATTGCCCGAACCGCACGGGATAATGCCCAACGCCGTATCGGTGTAAACCAACGAGCGGGCTGCCTCGTTGATAGAGCCGTCGCCGCCGGCGATGACAACGGTTTTAGCGCACTCCTCAACCGCTTTCTTCACCAATTCCGTCGTATGACCGGCATAGTTCGAGTACCAAATTTCGCCAAACAAATTCTCCTTTTTGATATGTTTCTTGATGATGCGCTCAACTTTTTTGCGCCTTATCCCGAAAAATCCGCTGACGGGATTTAAGATAAAAATGATTTTTTCGTGCTGTTCGTTCATGTTGATTTTCACTTGGTTAAGGTTGGTTTTCTCGAATAGACGGCGCGATAAGTCAAGGTATCGCTATTGATAGAGATGGAATCTTCGACGGTAACGGTAAAAGTAAAATAGTTCAGTTTCATCTCCATAGCCCGCTCGTCAATCGTCCCACTGCCAAAGAGATAGAGCGAATCGGAAAAAGATTGCTCGAAAAGATAAACACTGTCTTGCAGGTCGGCTGCCAACGACAATTTGACTTTTTCTCTTAAAAGCGGGAGTGTGTTAATATGTAAGTTGTTGATAATGACTTTATCACCGTCAACGTCCAGCGAATCAACAAAGGTCAAAGGGAGTTTAGACGCCGGCATATCCACAGATACATCCCATAACCCCTTCATACTCTCCGGTTTGACCACCACCCAGACATCCCGTTGCGCATCCGCCGTCATGCCGCTCAGCGATACCGCATGATAGAAGACGTGATAATCATCACCGAGCCGGGAAGTGTCAACCCAATATTCCGCCCAAACGCTGTCAATTCCGTACAGGGCGCTGATTTTGACGGAATCATCCACAAAAGAGAGATAAATACCGGCTTTAAGCGGATTTTGCCCGCCCACAACAATAGTCGGAGGTTGCTCGGGTGCATCTTCCTTATCTGTGCATCCTGCGAAAGAGAGCAAGAGAAGCAGTGGTAAATAGATTTTTATTGTAACTTTCATTTTGCCGATGTTGTAATATCACAAATATTGTGCGACGGTATGGTTATTGGCGATGTAGCGTACTAAGTAAAAAACTTCTTCGTTTTTTTCATACGTTTCAAAGAATACATACCACGTTGTGTGTTTGTTTTTTCTAAAGCCTGCATATTCCATCTCTTTTCCATATCTGTCAAAATATGCGGGGGCAGGTTTGTGCAAACGTGTTGGCAGGGTCGTTTGAATATCATCAATCAACTCGTCTATATAATTAATTGATGTTTCTAGAAAGCCAAAATACTCTTTTTCAAAAAGAATAAAGACCAGGCTGTCAAGATATTCGAGTACACGGGGTAATATGATTACGTTCATTGATATACCTTTTATATGCTTTTTCCACAACTTCTCGCGCTCTTATCTTAAACTCATCCATCGTTATAGCCCTGTAAAAATCTTCATCGGGCGTTTTATGTCTCTTTTTCCTGTCGTTTGTACATGCAAAAACAAACATGTTGTCCCCTCTTTGAACGAACACCTGTTCATTCATCGCCATATCAAAATATCTGTCCTGCTCGGTTACAAACTCTTCACTGCTTACTACTGTCATAATTCTTATGTTTTGTAAATCACCCTGCAAAGATACATCTTTTTCAATAACTGAATAACTGAATTTTTAACGCAAAGGCGCAAGGATTTTTCGCAAAGGGCGCAAGGAGCTAATGACGTCATTGCGGGCAACGACCCGCAATCTCCTGTTCGATGCTTTTTGCCTCAGGGGATTCCTGCTTTCGCAGGAATGACGGTGTTACACTTTGCGTCTTTTGCGTTTTCTTTGCGTCCTTGCGGTAAAAAAAAACTTCGTGTATTCATGGGGATGTCTCAAAAGTCTTTTTAACCACAAAGAGCACAAAGTACACACAAAGGCTCACAAAGACAACAATCTGTTTAGCAATGTTTTGTGTTCTTTGTGAAAACCCTTTGTGAACCTTTGTGGTAAAGAATTTTGACTTTTGAGACATCCTCATGAATTTGCTTGTCATACCCCACAATTAAAAAAACCGCCCTCGCGAGCGGCTTTTATTAAACTTTTTCCTCAATAAGAGGCTTGAAGCGTCAGCCCACATCCCCTCTTCGAGGGGGCTTGGGGGGCTTGGCTTTTTATTTCACCATCACCCGTTTAGTAACGCTATTGTTATAAACGTCATAAACCTTGAAGAAGTAAATTCCTGTGTTATAAGATACCTCGAAAGATTTATCTGTTTTTGTCTCTATCAGTTGTCCGACGGTGTTATAGATTTCCACTTTGACGAAGTTCAGCGCCGAGATGGTTATCGTTCCGGAAGTCGGGTTGGGATAGATGGAAACGCTGTTGGCGAGTTCGGGGATGCCGGGAGTTGAGCAGTCGGCTACGCCGGTGATTTCTACAGCATCCGATTCGTCTTCGTCGCAAACGGTTACGATTGTCCATGTGTAGGAAACGCCGTCTTCGAATTCGCCGGTTTCGGTGTAGGCAGGCTCGGTAACGGTGGTTGTAGCGCCGTCTTTTGAGACTTTGTATTCTTTGGCGCCGGCTACGGCTGTCCAGGTGAGGTTGGCTGTGGTGCAATCAATGGTTGCCGTTCCTCCGGTTATGGGGTCGCAGGGTTCGATAACAGGATCTCCACAAGCAATTTCTTCCACATCCACCCATTCGCCATCGCCACCGTTGGCGCAGGCTATGGCTACGCTCCAAGTGTGCGGTTGTTCCGGGTCGAACTCTGTATCTACAAAGGTGGTCTCGGTGGTGGGTCCGCCGATTTGGAGACCGTCGCGGTAAATGTTGTATTCCCATTCTGGAGGTGTTCCGCCTGGATTGCCTTCTATTTTGAAATACATGGATTTTGCGTCAGCAACTCCTAATGCGGATGCAGACTTCCATGTTCCTCCCGGATTATCAATTAACCCCATTTTATCAAATAAATGTTGTTCGAACCCTTTGGCTGTTGTTCCATAGTAAATATTCCAGCGATAAGATGTTATCTCAGAGTTTTCAGTGACAGAAGCATCGTAAACCCCTGCAATGGTAATCCAGTATGTGCCTGCTGCCGGTAAGGTGAATGGAGTAGGAAGTGTAATGACAGGATCAGCGCCGTCTGTTACCGAAATATTATTTGCATCAAAAATCTCTGTACCGGGTTTGTTGTCTGTACCATTTTGATAAATAATAACTCTAAATTTGGTCGGTAAAAGAGAAGGAGCGTTGGAGAATCCTTTTGCTGTTATTGTTTCAATTGTCCAAATATCATTAGCAATAAAATCATCGGCTGTATAAATCCAGTTGTCATTACCAGACCAGTACTGGGTGAGCAAACCGCTATTTTGTATGTTTATATCGGTATTATCCCACAACACTTCCGATCTGCTCTTTCCTGCAGCATCCCAAGTAATCGTTGCCTTGCTGCAATCCGTTTCATACTTAACTTCCAAGTTAGAGACCACGCCGTTGCAAGTTTTGATTTCCACGGGCGCTGCCGGAACTTTTACCGGAGAGCATCCATCGTCGAAGGTAGCGGCTACGGCAAAGGTATAGGTTCCGTTGGGCAGGACGTCGGATATCCATTCGGTAACGCCTGCTGCTACGGTAGCTTTTTCTACGTTGTCTTGATAGATTTTATAGCCGGTTAAGGCTTTTGAGGGGGCTGTCCAGGTAACTTGAACCTTGGTGCCTTGTGCTTCGGCGGTTACGTCGGTAACGGCGGGGCAGTCGTCGCCGCCTTCGCCCTGGGTGATGGTAATGTCATCAACCATAAAAATAAAAGCGTCATAAGAGACACAATTAATGGCGATATACTTTGTGCCTGCCGGAAGGTCATATTCATAAAATGTCCATGATTCCGGTACTTGTACATAAGGACTTGCCGTTAAAAAAGTGAAATCGCCTTGTGCTGTTCCCGTTGTGGAATAACCCACTTTCATTCTTTCTAATCCGCCATACGACCCGTCATACGTCATTGCCCAAAATGAAAGGTGTGTGGGGTTTGTTAATTCTGGGCTAATCATCCAGTCATTATTTGTCCCATATTCAGCTGCCCAACAGGTGAAATATTTGTTCCCGGTATGAGGTGTAAGTTCGGGATACCCATTCACTATCGGCGGCGATGTGGTATAAGGATTAAATACCATAAATGCCATAGCACTATATTTGTCTGGCCAGTCGGCACCATTGTGCCCATAGGTCGTTGACCCGTCGCCATCAATATAGCTCCATCCATTAACGGTAGAATTGATAGTGAAATCGGAATGATCTTCCGCTCCATCAAAAAATTCCCCTCTCATTGGTTCGTGAGGAGCAAGGTAGTTGCTGGCAGATAAAGATGCAGCGGATGCTTGCATTATCGCCTGTTGTTTGAATTCCTGAAGCAATTGAGACTTAACTCTTTGTCCAGTACCATTTTGAGCACTTAAGCTCCCTACGCACAGCATTGCTATCAACGCCATGCAAACTGATTTTGTAATAAATTTTACCATAATAAAAAAAATTTAACCCACATTGCAGCCGCCCACTCCGTATCTCACTGAAATTTTAGCGAAATCGGGGTATTTTCAGCGAAAAAGTGCTGTTTTTTTGAGGTGTAAATTCATAAAGTATTGATACTGAGTGGTGGTA